>Ga0181410_1000471_pt1 | contig 17960 bp, 16 predicted proteins | sample 33SPOviralmetaG_FD_130112 | JGI IMG/M metagenome (GOLD analysis project Ga0181410, IMG submission 130112) | Marine viral communities from the oligotrophic San Pedro Time Series (SPOT) site, San Pedro Channel, CA, USA - 33 SPOT_SRF_2012-06-20 | ecosystem: Environmental > Aquatic > Marine > Strait...
TATGGTAATGCTGCATTCCAAGTAATGTGGAATAAAGACCATACTAAAGTAATCAAGTTGTTTCATGTACCAGTACAAACTCTAAGAGCAGAGAAGATACACATGGGTATGAAGTGTGAAGCATTCTACTATTGTACAGATTGGAGTGATACAAGAAAACAAAAAACTAAGATTCGTATTCCTGTCTTTGGTACATCAACAGAAGAAAGAGAAATTCTTTATATAAAAGATTACGAACCTAATAGATACTATTACTCATTACCTGATTGGATTAGTTCATTACAATATTCTTTTACAGAAGCAGAACTAAGTAACTTACACCTTAATAATATTGAGAATGGTTTCTTACCAGTAGCTATGGTTAACTTCAATAATGGAGTACCTGCACCTGAAGAAAGACAAACAATAGAATCATTACTTGAAAACAAGTTTAGTGGTACAAGAAACGCTGGTAGATTTATGGTATCGTTTAATGATGATGCTATTAACAAACCTACAATAGATACTATTCCTATTGAGAACCTTCACGAGAAGTACACATACGTTGCTGAATACGCTCAGGATCGTATTTTGGTAGCGCATAGAATCGTTTCTCCTTTACTGTTTGGTATTCGTACTGCATCTAATGGATTCTCATCACAATCGGAAGAAATGAAAACAGCATATTCCATCTTCCAAACAATGACAATACAACCATTCCAACAATTAATACTAAATGTAATAGATAAAGCATTGGTAGAAGGTGGATGGGGTAAACAAGATTTATACTTTGACCAATTAACACCTTTGGTTATTCTCTCAGATACAGCAGATGATACTGATGAATCAATAGAAGATGCACAAGAAGATGTAAATGATTCTATGAGAAACGAAGAAACAACAGAAGAAAACTTAGAACAAGAGAAAACACATCCAAGACCTTCTGACTTTGGATTTACTAGAGAATACGAGGATTTTTAAAAAATAAATAACTATGGCTTTTGGATTATTCATAACACGAAACGATATCATTAAAAACACCCCATTAGGTGGAGCAGTAGATGCTGATGCCTTACTTCCTTTTGTTAGAACTGCACAAGAGAAATATTTGTTAAATCTTTTAGGCACAGTTCTTTACAATAAGATACAAGATGATATAGAAGCAGGGGATTCATTCACAGGTATATACCAAACATTGGTATCTGATTATATTAAACCAACTATAATTTGGTACGCTTGTGTTGAGTATATTCCATTTAGTGCAATATCATTTAAATCACAAGGTGCAGTTAAACACATTAGTGAAACATCTGTATCACCAGGTAAAAATGAAGTAGATTACTTATTGAGTAAAGCTTTAGATAACGCAGGTTATTACTCAACAAGATTACAAGATTACCTATTAGCAAATTCATCAAACATACCTGAGTATTTAGAATCAGTTGGGGATAGTACACAAATCTATCCTGACCAATCTAATCAATACTTTGGAGGAATAGAATTATAAGATATGAGTACACCATCACAAACACCAGCGCAAGCACAGATAGTAGATAAGAGTAATACTAACTTTACGTTGTATTACAACACTTTAAACTATTTTAAAACTATTATGAAGAATCATCCTTCTATTGCTCATGTAACGCAAGGAGATGTATTCTCAATAGATGATATGACGTTTCCAGAATATCCTGTTGGTAATGTGATGATACAAGATGCAACCTTTGGTACAAGTACAACAGATTATAGAATACAACTAATCGTTGCAGATAAACATAAAGTATTAGAAAACGAAAGTAATGGAAGAACAAATGAACAAACTGTTCCTTTTTACGGTACTGATGATGTGGTTGATATTCATGCTAACACATTAGCAGTATTAAATGATTTAACATCATACACACAAAATAAGGTAGAGGGGTTTGAGATATTTGGAGATATCAGTTGTGAACCATTTGTTGATAGGTTTGATAATGGACTGGCCGGTTGGTCAGCAACATTCAACCTAACCTGTCACAACGATAAAAATCGTTGCCTTTTTTTTTTGATAGCCCCTGAGGGGCAGTATTTTAAAATACAAGATTGTGAAACAGATGATATTTACAACGCTGTATTAAACACAACGGGTTCGATAGGACAGGTATTCAGTACCAAATATACACCGAACGCGAGAGTAGATTTAACATCTTATGATTATCTAAGATGTTTTGAAATATTAGAAGAGATAGATGGTAGAGATGATTGGGATTTTTACAATCTTCCTATCTTAGCTCTTCCTTACGAGGATTATGAAACTTGTGAGAATTGTGAACTTTGGATATCTCCCAAAGTATGGAGTACAACTCCAGAACGATGGGATGGTGGACATATAGATGAAGCATTAAGAAAGTGGCAGTACACTTAAAAAAGAAATAAAGATATGAGTGATTTAAGTAATTTATATATATCACAATCCTATAAAGGATTGATTAACCTTGCTGATTCAACTGAAGGAATTACTTCTCAAAGTAATTACGAACTTCAAGATGGATTGGGTGTAGGTATTGGTGTTTCTATTACAGGTAGTTCTTTACTTGTAGAGAATGATATCAGTTCATCAACACTTAATGGAATGGGTAATGTTGAAATCTTTTCTGCTTCTGTTGATTTAAGATTAGATGATTTAGAAGCAACCGCATCAGACCATGATGGTAGAGTAGAACAGTTAGAAATATATACAGCCTCTCTAAGAGAAGCTGTGAGTGTGACTGGTAGTAACGCTAACTTTAGTGGAGATGTAACCATTAGCGGTTCTTTAAGAGCGTATGAGATACATACAATAACCGAATCTGCATCTGTAATATTCTCAAGTGGTTCGAATATCTTAGGTGATGAACCATCAGATACACAAACTCTTAGTGGTTCAGTATATGTACCTAACTTACATTACTTAGCATTTAATGCTTTAGATACAAACTTAAGAATCAATCAAAAATTAGATACAGGTTCTTTCTTGATATTCTCAGCATCAGTAGAGAATCAGTTAGAACAAATAGTACAAGACGCATTACCAAGTTCTTGGACAGGTTCTGTATTTATTCCATTTAGTGGTTCTGTACATCAACAAATACTTGCGTTAGAAGAATTCTCTCAATCATTAGTATTAGATACTGCATCTTTCTCACAATGGACAGCATCAGTATTTAATCCTTATACGGAATCAGTAGAGAATCGATTAGATTCACAATCAATACTGATAGATACAAAATTAGATTCAGCTTCGTTTAACGATTGGACATCTTCTGTATTTGAACCATTTAGTTCTTCAGTAGATTCTAAAGTACAAAGTTTAATAGATAAGACTGGTTCTTATGCAACTACTGGTTCTAATACCTTTATAGGTAATCAGATAATTAGTGGTTCAGTATTTACTAGAGATGTATCACCAGCCCCTTCTACTACATTTAAAATAGATACAGGAAATGCATTACCATTTTTAGAAATTAATAACGCAGCATTAAGTGGTATCGTTGGTACTGATGCAGTAATAAATGGTGATATATTATATAATGGTGATATAGTACACAATGGAGATACTACACAAAGTGGTTCACAGTTTACTTCTGGCTCACTTATATTAGATGGTAAACTAACAGTAACAACATCAGCATCAATAGATGGTGGTTGGCATGTGACTGGTTCTTCTCATTATAGTGGTTCAGTTAAAGGTAATGTATTATTTGATTCATCATCAACTGCAAACCCAGCAGACTTTACACATTCAATAGATTGTTCATTAGGTAACTTCTTTGATATCTATTTAAAAGAAGGTGAAAACTTAGTAACTGCAGATAACATATATGGTGGTGAAACTATTACAGTTAGATTAAACCAACCAAGTGGTTCACAAGTAGCTAACTATGGTGAAGTAGTATGGGATACAGGTTCAATCAAGTTCCCATTCACATCAAACCCACAAACTACACAAGGTAGTAACGCGATAGACGTATTAACTCTAGTATCTTTCGATACCGGTTCATTATTCGGAGTATTAGGTAAAAATTATTTATAACATATGTACATTCCAAAACCAGCACTTGAAGATTGTTTAACATCTGAAATCTCTGCTAGTGGTGGAGATGTAATGTATGATTACATTACAGGTTCACAGATTCGTAGAGTTCATTACTTTGGATGGAACTCAGGTTCGTATGAATTTGAGATTTACCAAGGTTGTACTGATTCTACGCAACTCTTTATGGTTGGTGGTGGAGGAAGTGGTGGATTCATACCATCACAATCAGTAGCTCAGAACCCACCAAATTTCCCTGCAGGTGGAATGTTAGGTGGAGCTGGCGGTGGTGGAGCTGGTGGAGTTCTATTTATTAATCCTAACAGAGAGTTAACTGGTTCTCTTGAGTTAGTACCTGGTAAATATTCCATCAATATTGGAGAGGGTGGTCATCAGCTTGGCTTTATTGATTCAACTGATTTTAATAATCAAGGGATTTTTAGTAATGGTGGAGATACAACATTTAAGTACGCATTCCAATTAGCTAATGATGCAGATATACCATCAGGTTCTGCATCCTCATCAAGATATGATTATGATTCAATTCAAATTAAAGCTGGTGGTGGTGGATTTGGTTCGTATTCTGAGTGGATTATTAACCCACTCGATGATTGTGGACAAGTAGGAACACACTATGAAATAAGAACGTTTCATGCAGGAGATGGTGGCTCTGGTGGAGGAGCAGGATATTCCGCAGATGGAAGTATATGTTCTCCAGCATTAGGAGATACAGGTTCAGTAGAATTTCCATTTAGAAATCAAGGAAACGTTGGTGGTCAAATTAATTTTAATGCAAATTCAAGAGGTGGTGGAGGTGGAGGTGCCGGAAGTGCAGGTAATTACTCCGTTACAGGTTCTGGTGGTTTAAAAACAGAAGAGTTCATTAGGGGATATGAAGAAGATTATGCACCAGGAGGTGCTGGACAATTTACTTTTGAAAATTCAGGTAATCTTTCACCTCAACTTCTTTTTATATCTGGCTCACAAAGAAACTTTGTAAAAGGAGTTGGAGGAAATGGATTAACCGCTAATATACCTTTAACTGATTATGATTTAACATATCCTCCATATAATCAACAAGGTTGGATAGATGATTTAAGATATACAAGTGGAACAGGTGGTGAAGCAATTATCACATATGCTTTAACAGGTTCACAATTAACACAAGGTAAACTACACTACATAGATGGAGGAGCAACTGGTGGTGATTTTACTTTTATACCTTGTGGTGAAGTAAGATTAGAAACCCTAACAGTACCAGCTGGTAAACAAGCTTGTATATGTGCTACTGATACAGGCCTACCCACATTTATTGCTGGTAGAGATGGTGAACTATGGTGGAGAGAAGTAACACTACCAGTTAGTAGTTCAGATGAATATAACTTCTCACCAGAAAAACAAATGAAACAATTACCAAGTGGTAGTGGTACTGTAACTTTTACAACAGGTTCGGAATGTAAAAGTTATGTAGAGTTTGAAGGATGGGATAATTGTAGTTCTTGTCAACAATCAGCACCTGCTGGTATATACATAGGATTCGATATAAGTGGTTCTAGTGGAAGAACTAACCCTCTTCCATACTACAAGTACCCTGATACAACAGTACACTATACATCCTCACAAGATTACATTACATCATCAAGATATAACAACCATGATAGTGAGAGTTACTTCAAAACTCGCTTTGGAGCATTCTCAAATGATTTCGATGATGATATACCTTATTCTACTTTTGTACCTTCTGCATCATTTAGTACATCTTACGATGACCAGAATGTAGATTTTACAACAGGTTCAGAATGTTATACAAAGTATGATTGTGACCCATTAGACCCTTCAACAGTTACTGCAACTGGTGGTATAGAAGGAACGTTTATTAGTGGTTCAGGTATTGGTAATGAATTTATATACAAGTATCATATCTTTGAATCATCAGGTTCAACTAACGAAACTACACAACGTTCATTCCAAAAATTAAATGTAAGTAGTGGATTTACTGAAGATGTAAACGTATTAGTTATTGGACCAGGTGGGCCAGGTGGAAGAGGTATACCTGATAGTTTAGGTTCTAAGCCATACTACTACGGTGGTGGAGGTGGTGGAGGCCAAGTTAAAGAAGGAAAGATAAATGGTATCTGTTCTCAATACACATTAAACATTGCACCTGGATTTGCACAACCAAACTTTACAAATCTACCAGATGATTGGCAAGCAGAAGTTGGACAAACTATATTATCTGCATCAGATGGTTCAATTCAGATAACATCAGGTATAGGTGGTAGAGGAGCACAAGGAGATAACTTTGCAGAATACAGTACTAGCACTGGTTGGACTGAAAGAAGTGGTTCAGGTGGTGGTGGAGCTGGTGTATTTAGCGGATTAGTATCTGGTGGAGTTTCTTATCAATCTAATGATGGTGGATGGGGATTCTTTGGTACAGGTTCTGCCGGTGGTGGTGGAGGTGCTGGTGAAGATGGATTCAATGGAAGTAGTACAGCAACACCAACTGAAGGAGAAGGTGGAGATGGAATCTTATCATACATCTTAGGAGTACAGAAATACTTCGGTGGTGGTGGTGCAGGATACGGACCTCGTGGAGCTGCTGATGGTGGTCTTGGTGGAGGTGCTGATTCTGGTATAGGAAACTCAACCGGCTCATACTATGGAGGTGGTGGTGGAGCTTGGTTAGAACCAAGAGAAACATACACAACACCTTGGGGACAAACATATACTTTAAGTGGTAGAGGAGGAGATGGAGCAGTTATCATTAATTACAAATGGAAAGCTAATACATCACCTGTTGATTATATAACATATAGAGGATTAGCACAATACTACGATATGTACGATTTAGATTCATATGATGGTACAGGTTCTCTTGTTTATAACTTATGGAAGAATGATAATACTGCATCATTAGAAAACATCACAGGTTGGGAATTTGATACAGATAACTTAGATAGTGGTTCTCTATTAATTGTTAGTTCATCAGTACATCCTTATGTAGAAGCAGATGAAGAAACAACAAATGAACTTACTGCAATGACAGTATGGGAAGTTAACAATCAAACTTACGATAGTGGAGGATTAATACCAATCTTAACAGATGAACAATTTGGTACATCTTCTATTGGTATATACGCTGGTAATGATACTCTATATGGAGAAGCAGTTGTAATTAAAATAGGTGATAGTATTGTAACAACAGAGAGTGGTTCAGCTGGTGGATTTATTCCAAGAGGTGGATTCCACATATCACAATTCTCTTATAATCAAGGTACAAACCAAGTTCTTTGGTATGTAGATGGAGTAAGTGGTTCTGCTACTGTAAATGAAACAATAGATGATAAATCGCTTACACTTAACTTTAACTCATCATCATTAGTAAGTTATCCTGATTTAAATCCAACATACCCTTCTGCATCAACAGTTGATGTATATGGTTTAACAGTAGGTAATCCTTTAGGTATAAAATTAATTGAATACACACATCCAGTTTCTCAAGAAACAGTTAGTACTACAACTTCTAATTTAAATTATGTTGTTGCATCTACAACAGCACCTAATTTAACAGGTGATATTACTGCTAGTTTAATTGGTACTGCAACATATTATCCAAGTTCAAGTTTATATCCAGGTAGAACATCTAACTATAATTGGACAATCCCAAGTAGTTCTCAATGGGATAAGATTGCAAGATTATCAGGTATAGGTACAAGTTGTGATTTTACAGGAACTTCTTATGATGATATCAGTAGTACACAAGATAATCAAGATGCATCTTCGATAATTATGGAGAACTCTTTGGTTATATATAATACATTCTATACAGATGTAACTCAATCATTTAATTCTTTCAATGATTGTATAGATAGACCAGATGTTGGTTTAGGTAACAACTCAGTATATAACGTAACAGCAATCTATACAGCATCTCTTGATTGGGATGAGATGAGACATAACGATAACTTCTTATACCCAAGATACTAATGGCAATACGAGGTAAACAAAAATCATTAAAGGATGTAGCAAAGGTTTATAAAGATAAATCATTACAAGCTATAAACCCTGGTGTACCTTATAAACAATATAAGACTGGTTCTTCTAAAGCATACAAAACTGGTAACTTATTTTCTAATATTGCATCTTCTAACAGAATATCTAATATCTTTAAAAAAGATAAAAAAACAGATAAGATAGTATTCTCTTTTGATGTAGCTCCAAGAGGTGCAGAATACGGTAAGTATGTACACAATGGTACATGGAAGATGAAGAAGAGACCCTTTGCAGAGATTGCTGCAGAATCACCTGAGTTTAAAGCTGCATTAGATGGATACATCAATACAACAGTTGTTGCTGGTAAGTTAGATGCATTCTTTTCAAACATAGATGAGGAGATGGAAAAGGTAGGTGTTAAGGTAGATACTACATAACATACATTTCTAACTTTATTGGTTATATGTATAAAAACAAGATATAACCCATGCCGGTAACAATACTCAATCATCCAGCAACAGCATCACTAACTGAATCGCCAGTTATGTTTCAGATACAAGATACAACTGATGCTACTACAAGTTCATCTTATCAGATGGTTTGTGATTTATATAGTTGGCAAGGAGATATCGTAACAGATAAACCTTCTTCACCTTCTTATGTATTCAATAAGTTTCCTGTCTCTGATTATCAGAATCAACCAGGTACTATATTTGATTTATCACCAATACTATCATCACAAATGTCAGCATCATTAGCTGATATATACCAAGGTACATTTCTTACTCCTATAACATCACCAAGGTGGTTTACAGCAGAGTTCTATGGTAAGTACTTAGATACAACTACACAGTTGTTCGTAACTACATCACATCAAAGTGTAAGTGGTTGGGATAACTTCGTTGCATTGAATGGATATAACCTATGGGGAGAAAGAACAGGTAATGCAGGTTTAACATCTACTACACCATTTAGTGAATCAGTACAACAATATCCTATACTTAGTTCAATGCCTAATGATGCAACACAAAGTTTAATTAGTACTGATATACCTTATTACTTTTCTACATACAACTTAAAAGATAATAGTACACAAGGCCAAGCTTACTACGCAGAGATACGTTCAGATGTAACTCCTGCAGCTACTGGCTTTACTTTAGTATTAGATACTACTGATGCATATACAACATCTTCAGCTATTGTTACAGAAACAATGATTGAACCTCATATGTTTGCAACTATGTCAGCAGAGGGAGCAGATATTATTACAATACAAGTAACAGATTCTGCTACAAATCCAATCGGTAATAGATTAGCTATGAGTATAGGTGAATGTAAAAAGAAGTATCCACCTGTAAGGATTGTATTTAAAAACAGATATGGTGCATTCGAACAATTTGAATTTGGCTTAGCTAGTAGGAAAGCATTCTCTACTAATGTTAAATCTTATAAACAGAACGCATTAGAAACACCACTATTTTCAACATACGATACATTTAAAGGAGATAAACTATATTATACAGAAGGAGCAGAAAGTATAACAGTTAATACAGATTATATTGATGAATCTTTTAATGATTTCTTCAAAGGTATGTTAGTTTCAGATGAAATTTATTTGGTAACTGCGAAGCCAGAAGATGAACAATTTGAAGATGGTTTATTAGCAACCTTCTTACCACTTGTATTAACAAACAACACAGTACAATTTAAAACAGGCGTTGTTGATAAGTTAATACAATATACGTTCGATTTTAGATTCTCAACACCTTATAAATTAACCTTGTAATGACAAACTATTTTTTTAGAGTAATAGCAAATGGAGTAGAGTTAGATACTTTCAAGGATGAAGAAGTTCTTGTATCTAATAATGCAACTGGTTTGTTTGATATAGATAAGTTACCATCTGATTTTACAAGAGATTTAAGTTTACCTGGCTCTAAGAAAAATAATGATTTCTTTCAACACGCATACGATATTAACATTGATACACCTTTCTTGTTTCAAGAATCAACAAAAGTAGAGTGTTACATTGAGATAAGTGGATATCTACTTGTACAAGGATATCTACAATTAAATGCTGTTAATACAGTTAACAATCAAGTAGATTCATATGATATATCTTTGTATGGTTCTCTTTCAGATTTCTCAAGAGATTTACAAGCAAACTTATTAACAGATATTGGTGGTTTAGATATATACAATCACACTGCATCTTATGCTAACGTTAGTGATTCGTGGGATAAAAACTTATTCAATGGTGATATTGTATATCCACTTGCAGATTATGGTAAAGGATTCTTTTATCAATCAGCAGCAGAGCCTGGTCAGTATGGTATAGATACAAGAAATGGAAGTATAAGTACACAAGATTTTAAACCTGCTATTAGAGTAGTAAAAGTATTAGATAAGATATTCGAAGAATTTGGTTATACCTACACAAGTACATTCTTTGAACAATCTCAATTTGATAACTTCTACATGCTTTGTGATAGAGGTAAACAATATCCTATCTTTGATGATGTAGATTTAGAAACCTATGGTAAGGTTGCAATCAAACCTACTTCTGGTTCAACATCTGATATAGTACTTAATACATCTACCTATACACAATTAGAATTTGATAACATAGAATCAGACCCATCATTTGCAATGGCTAGTGGTTCTGTGTATCAGTTACCTCTAAAGGATATACTTAGCGGTACGATTAAATTACAGATGTTTATATCAGGTTCAGCAACAGGTTCTATTGGACATCCACAATTAGATGTTGCTCTTGTTAGTGGTAGTAGTACCTATGGAATGGAGGTAGATGAAATCAATAAATACCTAAGAGAAACGTATTCACAATTACAAGCGATAGGAGAAAAATCTTATACCTTACAAGAAACATGGGTAAGTGAAGCTCTTACAACTATGAAAGAAGGAGATTATGAGTTTAAAGCAAGATATAGTATTACAGGTTCAGGTGATTTTAATATAACGATAGCAAAGGATGGTAATACAGAATCAGAAATAAAAGTAGAAGAATTACGATTTGCAGCTGATAACAGAATCATGGAAATTCCACAGAATATGCCTTTTGGTGAAAATGGTATAACTTGCTTGGATTTTATTAAAGGATTACAAAAGAAGTTTAATCTTGTTATTACACCATCAAAGGTAAACGTAAATCAGTTTGAAATAGAAACATTCAACGATTGGTATAAGGCTGGTGATGTTAAAGATTTAACTCAATTCATTAAGATGGATGAGAATATAGCAGTATCTCCTGCTAACACATTAGCAGTCAATGAGTTAGAGTTTACTGATACACTTGGTAAAGATTATCTTGCAAGAAACTTTAATGATACAAACCAAAGAAAGTATGGAGCTAGTATCTTTAGAGATTCAGAGAATCAATTCTCACAAGGTAAGATAGATGTAACATCTGTATTTTCTTCAGGTCCTTTACGATATATAGATGGTACAGGTGGTACTGGTACTGGCGCTACTTTAGGATACGCACAACCAATTACTTATAATAACTCAAAGTTCCCTATATGTAATGATGATAGGTTCGCAGGTACTGCTTACATTGCTTCTAGTAGAGGATATCTAATATATGGAGATGTACTATATTGGGATATAAATCTAACGTTACCTCTAAGATATTACTTCTTAGTTAGAGATAATACAAACGGAAACATTTGGTATTTAAATACATCAACCGGACAAATACAAGGAACAATTTCAACCTGTTAAAATTATGGCACAAGGATTATACATACCAACATTTATTGCAAACGAGAACTTTGACCCTGCGGTTATAAATCCTCGTGTATTTTATTATAATGGGTTAAAAACAATTAGCCCTTCACCTGTATTTGCGAGTATGGATTCGAGTAGATTCGCTACATCATATAATTCACCAGGTGAATTTCCTTACTTTGACCATTATAGTAGTGGTTCAACAGATGAAACACCTGATGAAGGTTCTGATTCTTTATTGTTCTTTAATGAACAAACAGCATATGGTACGTTACCAACAAATACATTATACACAGAATATTGGCAAACTTATATAGAGTTACTATATAATCCTAAGACTAGATTTATAGAGTGTCAAGCAAACTTACCGTTTGCTTTATATACGGATTTTAAATTAAATGATATTGTTCTATTTAAAGGTTCACACTTTCATTTAAGAGCAATAAATGATTACAATTTAAAAACAGGTGATTGTAAGTTAGAGTTATTAGGTCCAATCATAAAGGATAGTTTAGATTAAAATTGTTATAAAGTTATGATAAAGAACATAATTGACTTATTAAAAATGAATGATTTATATTCACTTTCAAAAGATGTGGATACTGCTAAAGGTAAGTATCAGATACCACACGATTGGAGTGAAGTTAAAAATCTATTTAAGAGATTATAATGGCAGACAATACTACTACATACAGAGCGGTTGTTGATGTTGATACTAAAGGTACTGATTCTTTAGATAAATTAAATCAATCATTAGATGATACCATCGAAGGATTTGTTGATTTTGAAGAAACTATATCTAAGACACGTAAAGCATTACAGAAAGCAAAATTAGATGGCGATAAGGTTGAGTTCAAAAGATTAAGAAAAGAACTTAACGGATTAGAAAGACAATTTGAAGATACAGAGATACAATCTCGTAGGTTCTCTGATGCTTTAGCAGAACAGCCAGGTATCGTTGGACTTGTTGGTGGTTCTTTAAAAGGATTAGATGGTGGTTTAAAAGTACTAGCAGCTAACCCAATAATTGCAGTAGTAACTTTATTAGCAGGTTTATTCCTTGCATTTAAAGAATCCTTAAGTAAAACAGCAGAAGGGCAAGAGGTTCTTAACAGAATGGGTGAGGCATTCGGTAAGATAATGGGACCTGTCTTTGCACTAATCGAAGCCGTTGCCTTACCTATATTTGAAAAGTTTGCTGAGTTATTAGAGTATGTTGCAGAAGGATTTAACAAGTTTGCTAAGTTCTTAGGTATTGCACAAAATAAGATTGATGAAGCATCTCGTGCTAGTTCTGAATCACTTCAGAAAGCGTTTGATGAAGAACAAGCTAGACAAGCTGAAGCAACTAAGAAACAAGAAGAAGAAACTCAGAAAAGAATAGATGAAGAGAAGAGAGAAGCAGAAGAAAGAAAGAAAATATTAGAACAAGCAGCAAAAGAAAGAGCAGCACTTATAGCAGAAGCTCAAAAGATTATAGATGATGCTGAACTTGCACTAATGGATGATAGAGCAAGAGAACTTCTGTTAAGAGAAAGAGAATACCAAAAAGAGTTAAAGACATTAAAAGAAGCTGGTATAGAAGATTTAACATCATTCGAAGAACAATACAGAATATCTTTAGCAGAAATAAATAAGAAGTATGATGATGCAGCGATTGCTCAAACAGAAGCAAAGTTAGCTAAAGAGAAAGAGTTAAAAGATACTGCTACACAAGAAGAGTTAGATAGATTAGCTAAGATAGCAGAAGCAGAAGAGATACAAAGACAAGAAGATGCTAATTCTTTATTTGCAGAATATGATTTAAAGGTTGCTACTAATCAGGCTACCTTCCAAGATGAACTTAATCTATTTGACCAAACTCGTCAATTAGAAAGACAATCAATGGTAGCTCAACAAGCATCAGCACAAGCTTTAGTTGCATTTGATAAACAAACTGCCGCAGCAAGAATACAAATAGAGAGAATGCAACAAGAAACCAAACTCGCTATTATATCTGATGCACTTGGTCAGATAGCAGAAGCAGTTGGTAAAGAAACAGTAGCAGGTAAAGCCTTAGCAATATCACAAGCCCTAATCAATACATACATTGGTGCTACTAAAGCACTTGCAACATACCCACCACCATTCGGTGCAATTGCTGCAGGTACTGTAATTGCTGCAGGTTTATTACAAGTAAACGCAATTAGAAAACAAAAGATACCACCAATACCTAAACCAGGTGGAGGTTCGATATCAGCAGGTGGTGGAGGAGATTCTACATTTGTAGCACCAACGGCACCTACAACATCATTCCAAGCACCATCAATACAAACGTTACCTGATGGAGCAAATACAGGAGCACAGATAGGTGAATCTATTGCAGCTGCAACACAAAGACCAATTAGAGCATATGTTGTATCATCTGATATCTCATCTAAACAAGCATTTGATAGAAGAACAACAGCAGCATCAACACTATAAATGAACAAAAGATTGTTAATAAGATATGGAACTATTTGAATTAAAAATTGATGATGAACTTTTAGATGAAGTTTTTGCTATTAGTTTGGTTTCTGAACCAGCGATAGAAAGTAACTTTGTATTCTTTGATAAAGAGAAAGTTCAATTTCAAAAAATAGATAACGAAAAGAGAATCGTAGCAGGACCTGTATTGATTCCAAATAAAAAGATTCTTCGTATAGATGGAGAGGGTAAACCTTATGAGGTATTCTTCTCACCCGAGACGGTAGAGAAACTAGCCCAAAACTATCTAAAAAGAAGATATACAAACAAAACAACCCTTGAACACAATAGTGATGTTGAAAATGTATCACTTGTTGAATCATGGATTAAAACAACTAAGTTAGATAAATCAAATGGTTTAGGTTTAAATTTACCAGTTGGTTCTTGGGTAGGTATGTTTAAAGTTAACAATGATGAGATATGGGAAGAATACGTTAAGAGTGGTTCTGTGAAGGGACTGAGTATTGAGGGTATGTTCACTCATGATTTAGTTAAAGCTTCAAGAGAAGAACTCCTATCCATTCAGGAAGAGGAAGCAGAGTACTTACTTAACAAGATACGTGCTTTAATCAAAGAAGATAACAGATACTCAGATAATAAGAGAGTAGATATGGAATCTTATTCAGATTATGGACAATCTATAAAGAACAATGCTAAGAGAGGTATTGAACTAAACGAGAAACAAAACAACAAGTGCGGCACACAGGTGGGCAAGGTTAGAGCGCAACAATTGGCAAAGGGAGAACCTATCTCTGTTGAAACTATCAAAAGAATGCACAGTTATTTATCTCGTGCAGAAACTTACTACGACCCGAGTACAACAACCGAATGTGGAACTATCTCATATCTGTTATGGGGTGGGAAATCGGCGTTGAGTTGGTCAAGAAACAAGTTAAGAGAATTAGGTTTGTTGGAAGAGAACTCTTTAGAACAACCATCAGTAACATCTACATATCCTGGTGAAGTTGCTAGTGGTTCTATATCAGAAGCAATAGAGACAGGATACGCAACAAAGAAAGAAGAGTTAGATTATCCAAGAAGGATTTTATTTCCTGAAAAAGAGATGGCTGAACAATACGCTACTCTAATTGGATGTCAGGGTTCGCATGAACATAAAGCGGATGATGGAAACACTTATTACATGCCATGTCTCAAACATCCAACAGAATAATGTATATGGAACAGAAGATATCGTTTATAAGTGGATTCACTTTAACATCTCTATGGACAATGCCTTTAATGGAATTTACAATGGCATTCTTTTTAGGACTAGTAGGTGGTATAGGAGGATTATTAGGTAGATTTATAATGAACAAAACAGGTTGGTTCGATAAGAAAGATGAATAATACACACCAAAAAACTAATAGTAAACTATATGAGTTTAGAAGTAGAGAGTTTATCTCACTATCTGAACTTAAAGATAAAGTATTAAGTTGGTTTAAACCTTATAAACTTTATACAAAGAAGTTAAGTGGTGCTAATAGATACTATGCAGAAGCTTATACTGTAAATGGACCAAGTGGTAGAGCAGTATATAACTATCAAGCTAAAGGATATATGATTGTATTTGATACTAAGAAAGCCGCATATAGAACAATCGTTTGGAAGAACGTAGAGAAGATAACAGATATTAACGAAGATAGAACGTTTTACGTTAGATAGTATGCCAGTAAATATAAAACCAGGTGAGATGGAAAAAGAGTTTATATCGAGATGTATCGGTATAGAAACTGAGTATGGTAAATCACAAGAACAAGCAACAGCCATATGTTATAGTATATGGGAAGGAAAAGAAACTATGAAATCAACAACAGATAAAGTAATCGCAAAGATAAACAGAATTAACTTATTAGACCCTAACCCTTGTCAACAAGGATATGTAGCATATGGTACTAAGATAAAAGATGGAAGAGAAGTTCCTAACTGTGTTCCTGTTGATTAGGTTTTATATGTAACCAAGTTTCCCTTCTACAAATCTTTTGTACAACTCGTTTACTACAATTATATTTTTTAGCAAGTACAATAAATAACCCATATTTTTTTGGTTCATTTATATAATCAGTAAGAATATTAATAGCAGTTTCTTCTGTAATAGTACATCTTACATTACCTTCACCTTTATAAGAACGTCTTTTTGCAACAACATCTTTAAAGTTTTGCTTCCAAGTTTTCTTACCTATATCTGATGCTTTTTTGTTTCTTAATTCAGAATGAGTATTACCTCCTATCTTTCCAGCCTTACTTCCCCAATTGTTTCTACTAATAAAATAAGGTACTTTATCTACTGGTAATCCATACTCTTTCTGTAACTTTCGTTCTCTATTAGATGCTTTGTAAATATCTTCATGAGATTCTAATATCTCAAATTCTTTAAAACCTTGCTTATTAATTCTGTATTGTACTTCGGTAGTACAACCAATCTTAATGCCAGGTATGTGGTAAATGTAGTACATATAACTTTTATATATTAAATCTTTTATTGGTATAAAGATACGAAAAAAATCTGATATATCCAAATTATTTAACATTAAACTTTTTTCAATTCAATTGTTATATGTTTATATAGGTACAGGATTTTGCCATTTTGTATCCAACTATATTATATACCTTTCAAAAGCCACCTATTGACATAACGGGTGGCTTTTTTTTTATTTATACATTTTTTTTACGTTTCGGAAAAAACTCTATACTTATATATATAGAAGTAAATACGAAATGTATGTCAAAGAAAGTTATCAAATTATTTGGTAGTTTAAAAAATATTTCGTATATTTGTACAAATAAAGAAAGGATTATAATATGAAAAAACAAACAAATGGTAAAGACCCGGCTGTATTACTATATACACAGGACTTTATAGTAGGTACTCTTACAATGACTGATGAACAAAGAGGTAAATACATTCTACTATTATGTTACCAACATCAGAAACAAAACAAACTAACTCTTAATGATTTAAAATTAGCTGATGGAGATGAAACTATATTAGAAAGGTTTCCTCTACATTCTGATGGTTATTATTACAATGATAGAATGGCTATGGAAATAGAGAATAGAAAGATTAGAACTGATGCAAGTAGAAATAATGGTAAGCTAGGTGGTAGACCTAAAACCCAAAATAAACCTATGGGTTATGACTTGGTTAACCTAAAAGAAACCAAAAGTAAACCTAAAGGTAAACCTAAACAAAACCTTACTGGAACTGGAACTGGAAATGAAAATGCAATTGCGTCTGGAAGTGCAAATGTAAGTTATAAACTAGTAGATAAAATGTTTGATAAACTATTAGATGTAACTACATTCAATCAAGGATACTCAGACCTGTTAGAAGATTTTGGTACTATTGATAAAGCATTAGAAGTATATACAGATGATGTATCAGTAAAAAATAATTGGATAAGAACAATCAATAATAAATTAGATATACTAACATGAGCAAAGAACAAGTAGAACAACACGAAGAAAGATTAAGAGCAGAATTTAAAGATTTAATGAAATCAGGCAAATCTGAAGTTAAGAAATTAATTGCAGAAGCAGAAGATTATCTGTTAGAGATATCATCACCTGAAGGATATGAAGAATCAGCTCTTATAGCACTAAGAGAAGTGAAAGAAAATAAAAGAATGTATTTTCAACACTATTCACTTATTAAACAATTCTGTGATTTCCAACGTAAGTTGA
>Ga0181410_1000473_pt1 | contig 17945 bp, 18 predicted proteins | sample 33SPOviralmetaG_FD_130112 | JGI IMG/M metagenome (GOLD analysis project Ga0181410, IMG submission 130112) | Marine viral communities from the oligotrophic San Pedro Time Series (SPOT) site, San Pedro Channel, CA, USA - 33 SPOT_SRF_2012-06-20 | ecosystem: Environmental > Aquatic > Marine > Strait...
ACATTTATACAGCAATTCAAGATGCAGTAGATGAAGCAACAGAAGAGCAGTTGATGTTACAACAACAAGAATTGGCAGCATGAAAGTACCATCACATGAAGAATTACTGCATCTTAAAATTCAAGCTGCAATGAGAGAAAACTCTTTTCAAGATACTGATCTTAAATATCTTGGTGAACGTGCTGGTCATCATTGGTATTTGATTGATGGTCAACATGAGGTATCGACTGATGAAATAGAAGGGTTTGAAAATGTCAATGAAGATTGATACGATTGGTAGAATTGTAGGATCATTTCTTGTGGTGACCGCATACTTCATCATCCTACATGTGAATCTTTCATTAGGAGTGATTATGCAGTTCATTGGTGATGCAATCTCTGTGCCATTCTTTATCAGAACAAAGTCATGGGATGTTGTCATCATGCTGACTTTCTTACTGATCATCTCATCGACTAAACTATTACCATCCACCTAATGAAGTTCACACAATACTTACTCTCCACCATCTTCATCATTGTTGGTCTGACTTGTTATATGTTAGCCATCGCAGAACGTGATAGTCAGATGAATCTCCAAAATCATTCCATTCAAGGAACGTTATAAATCATTATACACATATTCATCAAATGAAACTCAATTCTAAACAACTCAATTTACTTTCGGTTTCTCTTACGGTGTTTTATGATCAGGTATGTAAAACAGGAACTACGACTCAAATGAAAGATGACATTCTTGAACTTTCCAAACTTGTCAGTAAAGAGAGAAATGAATTATACTAAACAACAACTCATTGATGCACTCTGTCATGAATGGGATTATCTCTGTCATGATGATTATGATCCTGATGATGATACTCCAGAAGAATACAGACTTAAACTTGAATGCTATTCATTAGATGATCTCATTGAAGAAACATCTACTGATGAATATTATACATTAGATGAATTTATGGATAATCATGGATAATAAAGAGAGGTTAAATCAACACAAAGAAGAACTCGCTTTTCTTGGTAAACAAATTAAATCATTCCTCAATACATCTACAGACGTTATACAACAGTTGGATGAAGGTCTATTCGCAGAGAATACCAGCCAGAAAGAACGTTTATCTATTTGTTTTGAGTGTGATTCATATGTGAAACAACGTGATTTATGTAAAGAATGTGGTTGTTTGATGAGAATGAAAACTAAATTAAATGCGGCAAAATGCCCATTACTTAAATGGTAGATAAAAAAAGACGTTTCTGGGACGTAAAACCTTGCAAATACTGTGGTGCTCTTCCTCCTGAAGGTCATTGGAGACCTTATACTTGGATGTATAAACATCAACAAAGTTGTAGTAAAAGACCTATTAAAGATAGTTAAAAAAAGGTTAATTAAATATGGCTGGTTAAATTGTTTCTTATTGAGAATTGTTCTCTGGATACTACCCATAAGTATCTGATGAAAGTGTTGTAAATGCTTAGTAAGCACGTAGTAATGTGCGGAGTCGTTGTGAGTAAAGCCCGTTCTAACACAGGAAAGAGTCTTTGTCAACCCACGGATTTATCAGAATTTTCTCAGTAAGGTCTCGACTAGATATGCAACACTTATCATAGATCTCGACTAGACACGCATATATACTGCTATAATCATTACATACAATCTCGACTAGATTCACATGTACGAAGATTTTGCACTAGACATCACTATCGAATCACACTATAAAGATCTCGACGAGAATGACACATGTGCATATGATCTCGACGAGGATTACGCACACAACACATATGATCTAGTTGAGCTTGCATATAAGCATTATGCATGATATACTAGTACGAGATGCACACCTACCCATGGCACACGTAATGTCTGTTGCACACAAACGTCAGGTACAGGTTACACTAGACATGTATGTGTATGATGATTTGGAGCTGCCACAAAATGAAGATGAGTGGGCAAAGCTATTGGGATTAGAAGGAGATGAAGCTGTCACAGTAAGTATCAACAATAAAGCTGAATATATGTTCTAATTGTTAACAAGTACAATTGTCAAGGGGCCCTGTGCCAGTTTGTGAAGTGTCACAGTATACCTTGATTTTCAATCCCGTTCGTGTAGTATATACGTGTTCGGGATTTTTTCCTGAATATTGTTAACAACTCATTCATCACTAAGTAACAATCAATGACTGTCACTCAAGAAACATTTAATGCCTACATTCAGATTCTTGATGAGAACACCGAAAGCCAGGTAGATATTCTTAACGTGTTAAATGACATCGTTCGTGGAGATTGGGACAATTCAGTTAGTTATACTTTAGAGAACCCAGCTGGTGACCCAATGGATGACTTTAATTATAGAGGCAGTAAGTATCATTATTGAGTGTGACGGTCGGCAAGGTGGCACAAGCCCTCTTGCTTTCTCCCTTCAGATCTGCCATTGTGGCCACATACCAAACAACTCCCTTCAAATGCAGCGCTCAAACTCCGTCGTCATCGTTGATTTCTTCCCTGAGGCATTCATCGCTGAGTCTGATGACATCAAAGGCATGAAAGTCGTCGTCAAACGTTTCAACAAGCGTGTGACCTTCATTGATAACGGTGCCAAGTCATACAGCACAGTGACAGCACTCACAGCACGTAATGAGTGGGCAGAGCGTATTGCTAGCGGTGCAACAGTTACTGACTACCACACCGACAAAATGCCTCGCTCTGAGTATGCTCCCATGGCATGTGTGGGTTGATTCGTAACACTTACTGCAAACCTTATCTAACATCATGAACGCACAACTTGACATGTTAATGAGTCGCGAACAGTTGATGGAAGATATCAACTGTATTGTTGATGATTTCTTTTATAGCAACTATAATGGAGATGTATCAGAAGCAGAAAAATTGGTGATGCTTCTATCTGATGCAGTCTGCAAAAACTTTCCTACTAACTAACATCATCATGCGTATTGCACTCACTATTGTTATTCTTTTATTGGGGATGAAGTTGGGTCTGGATCTGTCAGACTCTCCCCTGAGAGATAGGTTGGAAGAAAGAAAGGAAACGATCCAGCGCCAGATCGACGCCATGTGACAGTCGGGTAAACTGTCCACTATCGCTTGCAATCGGATCCAATCCCTGCAATTATAGCCACATACCAAACAAACGAATTCAAATGACAGCATCCACCACCACGTACAACGGTTGGGCCAACTATGAAACCTGGAATGCATCCCTCTGGATCGGAAACGATGAATTCCTTTACAACACGGCGAAAGCATGTGTGACCTATGCCGAAGGAGAGACAGCATGGGCCAAGTTCGTTCGCTGCATGACAGACGGCCAGATCGGTCGTTTCCTTGGTGAGACTGGCGACGGTGTGAAGTGGAATGATCCAGCGATCAACGCCGAAGAAATGGAAGAGATGATGCAAGACCTTTAAGGGATCACCCTCCATTCTATCACCAATCCAACCAATCAAACCATGATCCTGAAAGTTTCCCGTTTCTCACGTCGTAACAAGGTGGAGCCCTGGGTGTCCTTTGTATCCTTCCCACAAGGAACCTCACGACAACTAGCCACAAGACTCTTAGGAAACAAGGCAAACGGCATCAGCATCAAACGGGCAACGATCGAACAGGTTGAGCTCAATGACGTGCCACCGACCAAACGACTCAAGACGTACAGCATGGAGCAGGGCAAGGTCTTGAAACCAATTGGATAAGCGGCACAAGCCCTATTGCTTTTTGCCCCATTTGGCCCTACCATAGCCATATGAATAAAACACTTGCAATTTCAATCCTTTCCACCCAGTTCGGGGCAACCTACCAAGGTTCCAACGTTTGCCAGATCACTGGCAACCTCATTGAAGATATCATGAATGAGGGAGATGAAGGAAAGACCTTCCACAAGTGGAACACCCTTCCACTCCCTACCACCGTTGAGGAATCCAACCTCATCGGTTTGGCGTCCTATTACGTCAAGAAGGCATCCGCCTGAACCAATTGGATAAGCGTCACAAGGGCGCTTTCAAACCTCCCCTTTAGGCCCTACAATAGCCACATGACAAACAAACTTCAACGATCCGCAGACGGCATCTTCCTGACCTCTGCAAACCCTTCCCCTCTGATGCAGACCGTCATGGAGAAGATTCGCCAACAGCAGCAGGCAGAGAACGCCCGTCGTGCTGCGATCCGCTCAGGTGAGATTGAGGTGTGCCACTCCACTAACTGGAACATCTCAGATCGTCACTGATCCCTTTTGGCCCTATACTGGCCACATACCAAACAAACCAATTCAACTCAGTTTCAAAATGCGTAAGATCGAATCCCAAATGAACGCCGCCATCACGGCGAACGCCAACTGGACCAAAGCAAACACATCAGTTACGACTGAGAATGGCATCTCAGAGGTTCGCCTACATGGAAACCTGATCGCTAAGGTGGGCGATGATTTCGTAACCGTATTTGATGGCGGTTGGCAGTCTACCACGACAAAATCACGTTTGAATGCAATCATCAACGAATTCTGTAATGCATTCACAGATGGTGTCTTTCAAAAGGATTTTCAGTGGTTCATTCGTGATAACAAAGTCAACCATGATTTTGTGAACGGTTACACCTTCTGTGAGTACGCCTAAGTTTCACACAGTGAAGCGATTAATCAACTCTAATCGCTTCATCATTCATTCACCCTATCTAATACTATGGACGACCTACTTTCAGAAATCATGGATTCACCAGGTGAGATCTTTGACATTCCCGAACTTCGTGAGCTAGAGGAGGAAGAGAAGTTCAACGTGGAAAGCTTCATTAACTCCAACATCGACTACTAAGTAACACCAACTCAAACAACACTAACTAACAATCAAATGGCAGTATTCTCAATGTGCAGTGACATCGCAACCCAGTCAATCCGTTGGGTAGAGCGTAACACCAAGACAGACATTCAGCCACCTCTGGGTCAACTCTTTCCCTCTGAAGCTTCATTCTTTGCAGGTGTCTGTGCTGATAAGTATCAGCAGGAAGCATTAGATAAGATCCCTACATTTGAATAACATAGAGGGGGCTACATTGCCCCCTTATTTGACAGTTAAGGGCGGCGCGGTTGTTGTTAATTAAGGCGGCGATGGCCCCCCCCGTTATTAAAACGCCTAACTACCCTAGTCTACAAAGTGTTACCCAAGCGAGCTTTATATTACACGAAATACTTTTTAGAAAACCCCGACTCCATATATAATCGATAAGGGAAATACGTTGTATGAAAAAAAATTCTGGGCCAGTTTATTTGACCGTAGAGATCGATCCTGTAACTCATGATTATATGATATTACTTCCTGAGTATTTGGTGAATGATATGGGATGGTATGACGGGACGTGTCTCATAGCGAATAGCGACGGGAATGACATTGTATTAGAGACTGGAGAGGACTGCCCAGTCGATGATTGACAGACGCTATATAATACGTTAGAATAACTGAGTTCATCATTTCAGATTATGGCGAAAGGATTTACAATTAAGGCGAAAGCGCCAGCGAAGAAAGCATCTGGTCCAGAGTGGGACTACGATAAAGCTAAAGAGATGATCAAAGGTAAGACAGTAGTATTCTGTCTACCTGGTCGAGGGGTATCATATACATATCTAAAAAACTTTGTACAACTCTGTTTTGATTTGGTGCAAGCAGGAGCGAGTATTCAGATCAGTCAGGACTATTCCTCCATGGTAAACTTTGCAAGATGCAAGTGTCTTGGAGCGAATGTCCTCAGAGGACCTGACCAGATTCCCTGGGATGGTAAGTTAAAGTATGATTATCAATTATGGATTGATAGTGATATTGTATTCAACACTGAGAAGTTCTATCAGTTGGTTCTAATGGACCAAGACATTGCTTCTGGTTGGTATTGCACAGAAGATGGAAAGACCACCTCTGTGGCGCACTGGCTAGAGGAAGAGGACTTTGCCAACAATGGTGGGGTGATGAATCATGAGACACTTGACACGATGGCCAAGCGCAATCAACCATTCACAGTTGACTATGCAGGTTTCGGATGGATCCTAATCAAGCATGGAGTCTTTGAGAATAATGAATTAAAGTATCCATGGTTTGCTCCGAAGATGCAAGTCTTTGATAGTGGTGCGGTACAGGATATGTGTGGAGAGGATGTATCATTCTGTCTTGATGCGAAGGAAGCAGGATATGAGATCTTCTGTGATCCTCGTATCAGGGTAGGTCACGAAAAAACTCGCGTTATCTAAGGAGGTCGCAATGGCTAGAAAGAACAAGACTTATTATTACAATGTCTACCGTGGCTCGGAACTACTTCACGAAGAACTTACCGAGACTGAATTCATGGATCAGATGGAATTCTATGCCCATGAATATTATATGACACAGGATCCTTCAATGAATCCTGCAAACTACCGTCACGAAATGAAGCAATTATTAGAGGAGTGAATTAATTATGGCAGTACGTTCAAAAATGGGTATCAGCAAAGATGGATGGGTGCCTGGTAAACCCAAAAGAACTCGTCAGGGTTCTGGTAAGAACACAAAATACGCGGCGTCGTCCCGAAACTCGGCTCGTAAGATGTATAGGGGTCAGGGAAGGGGTTAAATAGGTGAAGATGCATTAAGTCATTATGGCATGTTTGATTGCTAATCTTCCCTCACAAGAAGTATGGGTTCGTAAAGAATATCTCACCGATCACCAAAGTGGTCATGGTGAATTTGTAAAGGGCGTCTGGGTATCGGTTAAATCGATTCCTGGGCGTGCTTTTTATTTTGAGACATATCTACCAGAATATGCCGCAATGTACGATAAATTGCCTATCAGTGCCTTTGTAGCAGACCCTGAGACTCCAAGTCCAGACATGAACCTACCAAACCTTCAGTTTTGGAACTGTATGGATTATGGAGTTGTCTCAGTAGATAAGAAATTTATTGGCTCAATGGACTTTGAATGCTATACAAGGGACTTTGGAAATGTAAAAGGCACCTATGTCTGTACCATTGATAACTATCATCATGATCCAGACTATGTTGATTGGGCAACAAGTGAAAATCCTGCCGAACATAAGTCTCATAACCTAATTGAACTTGAAAATGGACAGTATGCATTGTATCCAAACAATAGATTGCGTATTTTTGACAATAGTTTGACACCTGTCGAACCAAAAATGCCTGATTTTAAAGTTTCGACTCAATATTACCAAGTTGAAAACGGATTTGAACGACTTGGAATGGGACGTGAGGATGAATATTTTTGGAAGACAGCACAAGAACGTGAAAATTTATCAGAATATCCTGATGAGGGTATAAATACATAAAGTTCATGGTCTATAAATGGCAACACAGCGAGTTTCAAGGGCATTTAAGGACATTTCCTTGTCTTTCGAGGCTCATCCTGTCACAAAAGATCTGCCTATATTAAAAAATGAAAGAGCGATTCAAAGAGCTGTTCGTAATTTAGTGCAGACACAGTTCACTGAAAGGTTTTTTGACTCTGATATCGGTTCATCCGTAGCTGATTTGTTGTTTGAGTTTGTTGACTTCGGAAGTTCTTCTCAAATTCAAGAAGAAATCAAGTTAACTATTGAACAGTATGAACCCAGAGTTAATAATATCATTGTAAACGTGAGGCCTGCGCCTGATAGAAATGAATTTGAATGTGTTATAGCATATGATATTGTTGGATTGAATACCCCAACACAAGAATTTTCCTTCGTATTAGAGGCAACCAGATAAAATGCCATTCACAAAGTACGCAAATTTAGATTTTGATCAGATAAGGGATCAAATTAAAGATTATCTAAGAGCAAGTTCGGATTTTTCTGACTTTGATTTTGAAGGATCAAACTTTTCCGTGTTAATTGATACTCTTGCTTATAATACTTACATCAGTTCGTTCAATGCGAACATGGTTGTCAATGAATCTTTCATTGAATCCGCAGCATTAAGAGAGAATGTTGTTTCTTTAGCGCGAAATATTGGATATACTCCGCGTTCACGCACATCATCTAAATCAAAAGTATCATTTTCCGTAAAATTTTCTGGTTCAAGCCAAACGGTAACATTAAAAGCGGGATTAGTTTGTGTAGGAAATACCAAAAACACTAGTTTTGTATTTTCCATTCCAGAAGATATTACTGCAATAGCACCATTAGACAATGCATTAGATAATCAGATTGGTGCAAGGACTGCAATCTTCTCTGACATTGATGTGTATGAAGGTTCATATGCAATTAAGAAATTTAATGTTGAGCAATCTTTAGATCAAAGATATATTATTAACAATTCTTCTGTTGACACCAGCACACTCAAGGTAAGAGTCAAAGGTCCACAAGATCAAGGCATTGGTAATGAATTCGTAAGATCTGATGCTATTTTTAAAATTACTTCTCAATCAGAAATTTACTTCTTACAAGAAGTAAAAGATGAACAATACGAACTATTATTTGGCGATGGTGTCATTGGTAAGAAGTTAGAAACGGGAAGTCAAATTGTTGCATCTTACATTGTAACTAATGGCATCGATGGAAATGGAGTTTCAAATTTTAGTTTCTCTGGTGTTCTAAGAGGAGGTTCAGATGAAAGAATTTCTCCTTCTAGTAGTATAGTAGTGACGACTAGCCAGAAGGCGCAAGGAGGCACTGATATTGAATCAATACAGTCTATTAAGTACTTTGCTCCTAGAACATACTCATCACAGTACAGGGCGGTTACGGCTGGTGATTACGAAGCAATTGTAAAGCAAGTGTTTCCTGATGCAGAGTCCGTTTCTGTAGTTGGTGGTGAAGAAATGACACCTCCAAGATTTGGAGAGGTTGAAATTTCAATCAAACCAAAAAATGATTATTTTGTATCTGATTTCAATAAAGGAATAATCTTAGGTAGACTTAAGGATTATGCAGTTGCTGGAATCAAACAAAGTATTGTAGATCTTGAAATTTTATATGTAGAATTAGATATTTTTGTTTATTACAATGGAAGTAAAGTTTCTAGTTTAGAAAATTTAAAGAGTGCTGTTACATCTACATTATCAGAATTTTCAAGATCTGAAGATCTTAATAATTTTGGTGGCCGATTTAAATATAGTAAACTACTAAACGTAATTGATTCTACAGATACTGCTATTACTTCTAATATTACAAAAGTGAAAATTAGAAGAAACATGAGAACTGTTATTAATAATCCATCTCAATATGAGTTGTGCTTTGGTAATAAGTTTCATGTAAATCCAACTGGGGCAAATATTAAGTCAACAGGATTTAATGTTGCTGGTATTTCCAATGTTCTTTATATGACAGATACACCATCTACTATTGATGATACTGGTATTATTTCATTTATTGCAATTGATGAAAATGGTGTCTCCTCTGTAAAAGTACAGAACGCTGGGGTTGTTAATTACACAACTGGAGAAATTAATATCTTTACGATCAATATCGTTAATACTGTTCTTCTAAATGGAATTATTGAAGTACAAGCATTCCCAGAAAGCAATGATGTTATTGGATTGGAAAATTTATATGTCGAATTGTCAATCGATAAAAGCACGATAAATATGGTGAAGGATACAATTACTTCTGGTGAACAAGTTTCGGGAATTGGATTCCCAGTTACTTCAAGTTACTCAAACGGCAAATTAACAAGGTAAGATGATAGAAACTGGATTTGATACAAGAGTAAAAGTCAATCAAATTATAGAAAGTCAATTACCGTCTTATGTTTCAGTAGAAACACCAAAGGCGATTGATTTTCTCAAGCAGTATTATAAATCACAAGAGTCTCAGGGCTCTCCTGCAGATCTAATTGATAATTTAGATCAATATTTAAAATTTGATAATATGACCCCAGAAGTAGTTTCTGGGATCACTACTCTGACATCAGATGTGTCTAGTAGTGATACAGTTGTTAATGTTCTATCCACAAAAGGATATCCAAATAAAGACGGTATATTTCAACTTAATGATGAGATAATTTATTACAGTGGAATCACAACCAATTCATTCACGGGTTGTGTTCGTGGATTTAGTGGTATCAGTGAATATAATGATGGTGAGGTTATATTTAACGATACAACCGCCAAAGATCATACTATAGGGATTGGTGTAACTAACCTTAGTACACTATTTTTACGAGAATATTTTAAAAATTTAAAAGTATTATATGCACCTGGATTTGAGAATGAATCTTTTGATGCTGATGTAAATGTAAACAACTTAGTTAAGAATTTAAAGTCATTCTATCAGTCCAAGGGTACTGCTGAGTCAATCAATACTCTGATATCAATATTATTTGGGCAGAGTTCAAAAGTTAAAAAGCAATCAGAGTTTTTACTTGAACCATCTGAAGCATCTTTCAGAAGAAGATTAGTATTACTAGTTGAAAAGGTTGATGGTGGAGATCCGATCAAATTATCTGGACAGACATTATTCCAGGATAGTAATAGTAATAATTCAAATATTAATGGTGCTTCAGCTCCTATCTCTGAAGTAGAGGCAACTATTAGAGGTGGAGTTACATATTATACGATCTACCTATTCCAAAGGTATCAAGAACCATCTACTGGTTTTGATGGTAATTTCTCCATAACACCAAGTTCAAAAACCATTGGGGATACTCTCATTGGAGATAATGTAATTGCGGTAGATAGTACAATTGGATTCCCCAAGAGTGGCGTTTTAAGAAATGGTAGTGATGTCATTACATATACTGATAAAACTATTAATCAATTCTTAGGTTGCTCTGGTATTGATGCAAACATTGCACCTGCTACAAATATAAGAACTAATGATGTTGTATATGCATATACAACTGATACCAGTGAAAAGGTAGAACTTAGGCTAACTGGTGTAATTTCAGAATTTGATAAGCAGGAAAATGTTTATAATTCAAATATAGGTGAAGTTTATGGAACTAAGTCAATTGGGCAAAAGATTCTAAATCCTCCATCTAATAAAACTTACGAACAAATTTCATTTAACTCTTGGAAGTATAATACTGCATCAAGTATAAAAGTTGAAAGTTTTAATGGTTCTGTATTTGTTCTAGAAAGAAGTTTGGATGATGCATATCTTCGTGATGGTGATAATGTAGAAATTGTCAATAGAGGAGATCTTGATGTTGTTGTTGGATTGACCACAGTCGCAATCACTGGTGATAAGCAAGTTGTATTATCTGGTGGTAATATTTCTGATTTAGTACAGGGTAGAGAATATGATATTAGAAGACAAATTAAAAAGGCATCTAGTACTGGTATTGAGCTGAGTTATGGCAATAATGCTCTAGTATCAAATGTGTTGAACACATATATTGAAAAAGATCGTAGCAATCTTTATGTTGCATCAAACTCTTTACCTGATTATAGTATTAATCTAAATCAAGTTCAGGTTTCAATTGCTCAAGCATCAGTATCTTCTGGAACTATTGATGATCAAGATAGTCTTGGTACTTATAATAATATTTCATTTTCAGATACTGTTCCCTTTATAACTGGCGATGAGATAGTTTATTCTGCTGGAACTGCAACTGGTCCAATTAAAGGTTTGGAGTTTGGTAGAAGCTATTTTGTTGACGTTCAATCACCAAACAATAAAATTAAACTTTATGTTGCTAGATCCTTTATTGATAGCGGTAATAATATAAAATTAAATGCTCCTGAGGATGAAAATACTGGATCTCACTTCTTCTCATTAGCAGAGCAAGTCGATAAGAAGATTTCACCACAAAAGGTTCTTAAGAAATTTACATTGAATAGATTATTAGATACTGGTAGTGAAACTAGTACAATTGCTGGAGCTTCTGGTATTCTTAAAAATGGTGTAGAAATCACAAACTACAAAATTGAAGATAAAATATTCTTTGGACCAGTTGAAGGAATTAATGTTTTTAACTCTGGATCTGGTTATGATGTAGTCAATCCACCAAAATGTACTGTTTCAGATTCAGACAATTCTGGAGATACTGCATTAGTAAATGTTGCCGTAACAGGAACTCTCAAAAATATTCTTATTGATCCACAAGACTTTGATATTGATAAAGTTATAAACATCAGTGTAAGTGGTGGTAATGGATTTGGGGCCTTAGTTGAACCAATTGTAATTGATCAATTTAGAGAAGTTGGATTTAATGGTAAAAATGCTTCTGATGGTGGTGGCGTCTCTGTTTATGGTGATTTTATTAGATCAGTTAATAATCATAATTTTGGAAATGGTCAAGAAATTGTTTATGATCCAAATGGTAATAAATCTTTAGGAGTTACTGGATTTGGAGAAACTAATGTTACTGGTAATTTCTTAGAAACTGGTGGTAAATACTTTACCGAAGTTCTCAATCCAGTATCTTTTAGGTTATATTACAATCTATCAGATTATAATAGTGGTATAAACACGGTTGGTTTTAGTACTGGTAATAATAGTGGTGGTTTACATAAATTTAGAAATGCAAAACCAACCAAGCAATTAACTGGTGTTAATGTTCTAGATGGTGGGTCTGGATATGAAAATAGACAAGTTGCCATTCAAACAACAGGTATTTCAACATCCAATAATTCATTCACATTTAAAAATCATGGTTATTCTACAGGTGAGTTAATTGCATATAGTACTACTGGTGATAAAATTCCAGATTTATCAATATCTAATCAGTATTATGTTATCAAGGTAGATGATAATAGTTTCAGAATTGCAGATGCTGGTATTGCAGGAACTAGTAATACCAATTTTAATAGAGGACTGACTGAAAAAATTACTGGGATTGGAACTGGTCTTCATGTATTCAATTATCCAGCAATCACAGTTGATGTTTCAGTATCCATTGCAAATACCGTGGGTGTGATAACAGCTACTCCTATTGTAACAGGTAACATAAAAGATACTCTTCTTTATGAAGGTGGAACATCATATGGATCTAAAGTTCTAAACTTTCACAATAGACCAGCTGTAAATATTACTACAGGAACTGGAGCAGAATTTAGAGCGGTAATTTCTGATAAAAAGATTATTGATATTCTAGTAACACAACCAGGAAACAACTATTTTTCTCCACCTGATATTAGTGTGATTAGTGAATCTGGAAGTGGTTGTGTTGCGAGAGCAATTGTTAATGCAAGTGGTCAGATTACAGATGTAGTTGTGATCACAACTGGTAATAATTATATCGCTTCAGATACTAAAGTTGTTCCAGTATCAAGAGGAAGTGGAGCAGTTCTACGTTCATCCATTAGAAGTTTAACTCTTAACAGCAGAGCAAGATTTAAAGATTATAATGGTGAGGCTATAATTGATAAAGGTGAAAATGGTTTACAATATGCTGTTGTTGGGTATAGTCCAAAATTACAGACAGATTTTCAAGATACTGATAATACCAAACACTCACCACTAATTGGATGGGCATATGACGGAAATCCAATTTATGGATGTTTTGGTTATACAGATTCAAATGATGAAACTTCTGCCATTAAACTAATTGAATCTGGTTATGTTATCAATATCAGTAATGTCTTCAATAGACCAACTGGATTTGAATCTGGATTATTTGTTGATGATTATTTGTTTACTGATGCTGGTGACTTAGATAAGCACAATGGTAGATTTACAAAAACACCAGAATTTCCAAACGGAATTTATGCATACTTTGCAACTTTAAAGCTAGATCCACTAACTGGAGATCTAGCATCTAGTTTCCCATATTTTATGGGTGATTCATATAGATCCAATGTTATTGAAGAAAATATTGCAGGATCTTCAGATTCAATAACTCAAGATTTTGATTTTATTGGAAATGAATTAATTAGAAATACTTTCCCATACAACGTTTCAGAAATTGGTGCTGGTTATAATTTCTTTACTCAACCTTATGATTTTGATTCTCAAAGGGTTGTTGTAAAGTCAAGATCAACGGGTGGATTGGATAGTATTTCTATTGTTAAGAAAGGAATTAACTATCAAATTGGTGATGATATTATATTTGATAATAGTCAGACATCTGGTGGAGCAGCATCTGTTCAAGTGTCAGAAGTTACTGGAGACACTGTTGTTAGTATAACAAAAGAATTTTTAACATATGATAAATTTGTATTTGAAACTATTAATGGAAATCAAGCAGCTGGATTCATTTCAACATATCATGATTTAGAAGCAGGAAATACTATTAAAATTTCTGGTCTATCAACTTATGTTGCTAATTTGTCAGGTGATGCTAATATTGGAGTTCCAATTGACGACTTTAGTTTAACTGACAACGTAGTAGCAGAGTCTGTTGGTGGTATGGCCACAGATCTACCAATCTCAAATATCCCAGAGTTTTTGAGACCAAATTCTGAAATTGAAATTAATGATGAGACTCTTACAGTTCTTAATGTCTATAGACCATTATCCATTTCTGGTAAATTTAATAATATCATTAGAGCAGTAAGAGGAACCTCTGGATCTGGTCATACTGTTGGATCTGCTGTAACAGCAAAATCTAGTCAAATAATATTTGATTTTAATGGTCCAACTTTAGATTCCAAAGTAAATGATATTGTATATTTCAACCCCAAAGAAGCCGTCGGATTTGGAACTACTTTAGGTATATCGATTGATACAGATTATGTTATTGGTGGTGCAACAACTGATAGAAGTATTCCAACATATTCAATCTATCTTGAAGATCATCCATTTACAGATAATCAACCAATTAAGATTATAAAACCAGCAGCTGGCAATGCTATTTCAGTATCTACAGTTGGTGCTGCATATACTTTCACTCTTCCTTTAACTGGAAATGAGCAACTAGTATATGCTGTCAATAAAGGTCCAAATATTATCGGTATTAAAACAACTTTAGATGCTGCAGAAATCAATTTCCGTTCTTGTGATACGAATGATTATCAATATCAAATCACATCAACATATAAGCAGGTAACTGGTAGAGTAGAAAGATTATCTGCAAGAGTATCAACAGCATCTTCTCATGGTCTTCAAAAAGATGATCAAGTTAGATTTAATGTAAAACCAAATTTAACAGTCGGTATTGGAACATCAACAGAAGTAAGAGTTCTATTTAATGAATTCACTCAAAATACTGTTATTGATCCCATTGGTTTTAGTTCAGCTTCAGTTGGTCTTTCAAGTTCCAAATTCATCATCCCCAGTCATGGTTTAGTTACTGGTGACTTAGTATTCTATGATGCGAATGAAACAACTGGTATTGATACTGGAAAATACTTCGTATTTTCTGATGATCCAGATACATTCTCATTTGCAGAAACTAAAACTGACCTTCTGGGACAAACTATTAGATTAGTTACCTTTACTAAAGTTGGTGGAACTTCTCATTCAATATCTAAAGTAAACCCACAAATAAAAGTAACAAGAAATAATAATATTAAATTTGATATATCAGATAGTTCCCTGTCTGGTTATAATTTTAGAATTTTCTATGATTCCAATTATAGAAATGAACTTGTAGGAACTGGAAGTTCTGAGGCATTTGAGATAACTGGAATTGGAACTGTTGGAATGGGAACTGCCAGCGTTACTATTCAGTTTAACGAATATTTACCAGAGCAACTATATTATAACTTAGAAAAAACTTCAAATAATACTCTTGTAGAATCTGATATTTCAGTAGATAATTTCTCAAGAATTCTATATGTTGATAGTATCTATTCTAAAAATGTGAATGTCGTTGGATTAGGAACTATAGTTACAACATTCTTGGTCAATCTTCCAGAAAAACCTGAAAAAGATTCTTATACTGTTTCTGAAGTTGATCAGTTAGAATATTTTACAAAATCATCTACAGCCTTTGGTGGAATTTCTAAACTTAAAATCCTATCTAAAGGAACTAATTATGATAAACTTCCTGGAATAACAACGATTACCTCAAAACTAGGAGTTAATGCTGAAATTGTTCCCAAATCAACCAATATTGGTATATTGGATAGAACTGTAGTTGAGAAACCTGGATTTGACTTTTCTGTTGATAAAACTTTAAAACCAGTAGCTGATATTCCAGCAATACATGAAGTTACAAATTACTTTTCTACTGGTAATGTTTCCCGAGTCTATGGCGGAAGAAACTTTATTACTGCTCCAAATCTAGTTCTTGTAAATTCATCAAATAATACTTTAGTTGATGAGGTAGTTCTCATTGCAGAATTAGACGCTGGAAGTATTGATAAAGTAGTTGTTGTAAATCCTGGAAGTGGTCTTCAGGGTGTTGGTCACAGTGTTTACAGTTTAATTAATGATAATGGTTTAAGTATTACTAAGGCTGATAGTGTTCAAACTGGAATTATGACTTTGACTGTTGTAACTCCCGTATTAGGATTCTCAACAAGTCCATTACAAGCAGGCGATGAAGTATTTGTTGATGGTATTCAGGAATATACTGGAGAAGGAGATGGATTTAATTCTAAAAATTATGGATTTAGATTCTTTGAGGTAACTGCATTTAATGGTGGTATCAACCCTGCTCAAGTTACAATTGACTTAAGTGGAATCGGCACAGGAGCTCCTGGAGTCGCTGTTACTGATGTTAATTTTGGATCTATCATTAAGAAAGAATCTTATCCAACATTCTCCGTAGATATCGTTAGTAAAGATTTTATTGATAATGAATCTCTATTATTAGTAAATGAAGCAGGTAATACAACCAAAACTACCCTAAAAGTAGAATCTTTTGACAGGTCAACTCTCAAAACTAGAGGTGATCTAAAAGTAAATGTTGGTGATGTACTTCTTGGTTCAGTTTCTGGATCTAGAGCAACTGTTGTAGAAACTAAATCTTTTGATGGATTTTTTGATGTTGGGTATGGATCTACAATTAACTTCGGTTGGTTGACAAATAAAGGAGTCTTAAATGATGATACTCAAGTTATATCAGATAATGATTATTATCAAAAATTAGCATATAGTATTAAGAGTCCTGTTAAATTTAATGATTTGATTGGTCCAGTCAATCGTTTGGCACATATTTCAGGTACAAAGAATTTTTCTGATACTGAAATAACTTCAGTAGCTGTTGCTTCTACTAATTTTATTGATCAAGATGCTTCACAATCCATAGTTATTGACGTGTTCTCCGAATCAGATGTAACAACTAATAATTTCTTTGATTTTGCAGTTGATACTGATGTTGAACAGAGTGTAACTAATTTTAGTCAACTTTCTACAAATTCAATTAAATTTGGAACTAAAAAACTCACCAACTTTATTGAATGTTTAACTAATAGAGTTCTGAGTATTGATGATATCAGTGGATCATTCATTGATAGAGAAAACTTAGTTGGTAATTTTAAAGATATTATAAATTACCCCAGTGGAACAGGATATTCTAGATTTACAATTGTAGTAACTGACGTTGTTGATCAAACATCATTTCAAATTTATGATTTAATTGTTATTTCTGATGGTAATGATAATACATTCCTATTAGAAAAAGCGAATATTAAATCTAATGCCCAACAACAAGTAGATCTTGAAAGTGAAAAAGAAAGTCTAGGAGAGTTTACTACAGAATTTATTCAGTTAAATGGAACAATTGCTCTAAGATTTACTCCATCAAATCAGGCAAAAACTTATGATATAAAAGCTTTCCGTCAATTATTTGATTCAAGAAGCAGTGGTATTGGAACCAACATTATTGGTGATACAAATATAATAGGATTAACAACTGTAATTGGAGCTGGATCTACAGATCAAATTGTTGGACTTGCTAGTAGCGAATTCAATTCAATCTTTGCATATGTTGAAGTTACAGATAATACAACTTCTGAAAGAGAATATGCAGAAATAACTGTTCTTCATGATGGAGTCAATGCCTTCCTTGGTCAGTATGGATTTGATAGTAGTGAAAGATTGCTAAGTTTCTCACCTATCGGTACATTTGGTGCCAATATAGTAAATGATGTTCTAAAATTAGAATTCCATAATGATGGCACAAATACTGCCACAATTAAAGCAAATGTTATTGGATTCACAACT
>Ga0181410_1000474_pt1 | contig 17939 bp, 35 predicted proteins | sample 33SPOviralmetaG_FD_130112 | JGI IMG/M metagenome (GOLD analysis project Ga0181410, IMG submission 130112) | Marine viral communities from the oligotrophic San Pedro Time Series (SPOT) site, San Pedro Channel, CA, USA - 33 SPOT_SRF_2012-06-20 | ecosystem: Environmental > Aquatic > Marine > Strait...
GTAATTCATCTTTCCCATACTCATATTCTTTATGGGTATAATTTGTATTTAACCATATGGAACTATTGTAATCAGTTTTAATAGGATCGTACGGTGGAATCATTACATTTTTTATACCATCCACATCAGCTTTTAGTGAATAAGACTTTTTATCTTGTAGTACTCTTATGATTTCCAAAGGCATACTAGGATATAACTGTCCGTTTATTTGGGACAATAAAGGAATACGCCTTGTTATATTATCTACTTCTTTACCAGCATTTATTAATCCTACACCCCATGCTGCTTCTTCTAGTTCTTTTATATTTGTAACTAATCCACTATATTTAGGAACAAAGTCGTACGCGTCGCCCTCGCCGAGCGTGGCCGTACCCACGTACGGGGCCGTATCCGAGCGCCCGCGAGAGGACGCGTCTTGCGCGAGAATGATTCCGTTATTGTTTACCCAGGAAATAAATACCTCATCACCACCAAACCTATCTGCTTCTGGAAACATAATAGTAAATGCTATCATTCCAGCATTAGCATTTCTTAAGTCGGATATTAATTGTGCGTAGGTATGTCTTGGGAAAGGGTATTGACCGTACTTGGCTAGAGTTTCTTCTCCGAATGATAGTAGAACAACATCGGATTCCTTGTCGGGTAAGCTCTGAATATACTGATCGAAACTATTTAATCTTAATTGTTCTACTAAAACTGGGTCTAAAACTCTTACGCCTAAAAGTGCAATACAAAGTGCAATACTTGTCCAAATCGTTGTTATATATTTCATAAAAGTGTTATACTATGCAATACTAATTCTGTGTTACTGATATACTACAACCACCAACTGTCACGCAATTTTGGGATAACGTATATGATTGTGTTGTACTACCTGATTGTGTTAAAGATAAATCTGTTGGCTGTGATCCTAATAAATTTACTGTTGCTGTATGAGCTCCGTCATTTTTCTGTACAACGTCAACTTCATTACCATGCGAATTTCTAATTGTAAGAGTAAATGATTTGTTTCCATTTTGCATTTGTTTAACGTATACATCATTATTATCAGTGTATATATTTGCTATTATAGAATGGGATATAGTATTCGTATCCTGCTTTTGACTTCCCTTAAATTCGTTATTGTCCCCGTGAATATCTAATCTGACAAAATTTCCACCTGGCTCTGTCCCGTCATAATTCCAGTTTGGTGTAGTACTATTATTGTTTTCATATCCTTGTCCGAATACGACTTTATTGTCATCACCCCAAACGTGAAATTGGAAATCATTAGCATTACAAACAGTCACAGAACATTTTTGTCTTACATCTATCTCATTACGTAATCCATCTAAATCTCCACCCCAACTATAACCAGAACCCCATGCATCTGAATATCCAAAATACATATTGTTTCCTGATTGTAAAAGATTTACAGTATTGTTATTGTGGTCAAAAGAGAATCTTGCATGGGTTTCATACCCGATCTGTTCTATACTCAGGTTAAAGTTATCACTAGAACTAACTTGGTCTATTTCTACGTGATTGTGCTCATCACCCGCCTTGACGTATGATGATAACGATAGACTGACCATCGCCAACAGTAATAAGGTTTTCTTTTCCCTCATTTTCACTCCTAAGTGTTGTGTTACTATCTACAGGTATTTTTACAGAGATGATTCCATTCACCTCTCTATAAAACCATATCTGCCCCATTCCTTGATCTATGATAGTATTATATTGCGTATCTTTATCAAAGCCTAAAATGGTTCCTTGAATATCAGCTGTACCTGTTGCGTTGTTAGCTGACTGAGTACTACGTTTTAATATATTAACTTCTTCAATAGCAACTAATACATCTTGTAAGAAATCTACATCCAATAGATCCATATCTAGTTCAGTATACTCGAGGTCTTCTTCTTCCCATTCTTCTTTTAATAAATCCTGGTCGAGTTCATTAAAATCTAATAAAGAAGTACTACTATCTGAACTTTTGCTTTCTTCTTCTACCACCTCTTTTATTTCTTGCGGTGGTGCTACGATAAACATATTGTCTATCATATTTAGATTTATATTATCTAATGTAACAGGTTGTGTAGGTATTTTATCAAAGCTTGATACCATTGTTGCTTGGTATGCTTCGGTTAGGGATACCGTACCACCTTCATTTGTTACTGTGATAGCTCCAGATGGTGAACAATCTCCATCGATTGTACATTCTGTTTCTGGTAGAAGTATAACTAAACTTCGACCTAATTCATCCACGGTAGTAGTAAAGTCTGTTCCCCTAACTGCAATAGTAGCTGTTGGAGTTGTTATTACTATATTTTCTTTTGGTACTAATCCTAATCCACCTGTAGCGAATCGTGCAGTACCAGATACAAATTTCATACCAAGAGAATTGTTCTTAGTATTATCTGGATCAAAATAGTATTTAGTTAGAACAACCTCTGTGTGTTCTACTAACCTTAATACTGTATCGTCCAGAAAGGTTAATTTAATACGACCCTTGGCCGTTTCAATTGCGTCCAGTTGTTGGACACCTAGTCCAAGTTCAGTGGTAAAACTCTCACCTTCGCGAGTGATCCCACCACTGCCCTTGTGTTCTGTTATATCGCCAATATTGTCTGCAAAAGCAAAAGAACTAACTAATAAACTAGTCGCCAGTATCTTTTTGCTTAATGTCAACAATTGCATTCTCTGAATCAAAATCTGCATTTATAACTCCGTAACATCCAGACACGCCTGTTGGGCATGTACCTGAAGATTGTAATATATCGATGTCTCCATTCGAACCTATGTATTCCATAGTGATTGAATTATAAGCACCATCGGATTGGGTTGTTAAGAAGTTATTCGAACTTCCTACAACATCAACATTCCAAGTTGCATCATCGTTTTCAATATCAATATTCCAGACGTTTGAACTACCAGTAATATCTAAATCAAAATCCAATCTTTCGGCTGAAGCTGAATAAGCCCAGTCAATATCGAATGTATTTGAGTTTCCAGTAATGTCTACATCTAATACTGAACTATCAGCACTTCCACCATAACCTACGTTCCAATCCCAGATATTACTATTACCAGTTAACTTTAAGTCAACATCAGTACTATCAAATAGGGTTGGTCCGAAGATTTGGTTTAGGTTACCAATCATATCAATATCCATCGTTACGGTATTACCGGTTAGTGTCCAATCACTAGCACAAGCACCAGATGAGATAGTTCCACAAATTTTATTACCATAACCTATTTGGTCAATGTATAATTTAAGTGTGTCACCAGCCTGGTCAAGCTTAACTTCGTTATCGTTTGCTCCGGCAAATAAAACCACAGGGCATAATATAAATAAAAATGCGATATATCTATTTAACATTTTCATCCTCTTATTTCCTCTATATTATCAGGAGTAGGAACTTCAATAGGAATCTCAGAAGTTTCAACTGGTTTAGTATAAATGATTTCAGCATCGTCGATAATCTCACCAACTTTACTTTCTATTATTTTATTTACTGGCCAATTGATTTCCCAGAATCCTCGTTCATCTCCCTGATAGATTATTTCCAACACAGCTGCTTCAATTGTTGAGCGAAGCGACCGTGTCACTGATTCGTTTTCTGTCATCCCATCTTCAATCTCTATCAACTGGGTATCTAAGTCAACGAATTTAAATACATCATAACCATCTGCGATCGACAGAATAGTTTTAGATGTTTGGACATTAAGCAGAATCTCTCCTGTTAATGTACTCACTGCTCGGAGGGAAACAGTAACTATATCTCTTCGGTATTGTTGTGAGTAACCAACACCGAGCGTTCTAGCTCCCATTCCTCCTGTCTCGATATTAGTATCAAAACCTATGATACCGCCTTCAAGAATAATTCCAGCGAACAATAATGGGGCAAGACCTGTATCATCTTTTCCATCAGTGTTATACTGTTCTCTAGTAGTACGAACAATTTGTCGTTCTCGAGTAAGGTGATCTAATCCTACTCTTTCTACCACTCTAAACCATGTTCCTTCACCAGCACTTTTCAATGCATCTATTAGCATTGTTTCACCACCTTGTGATACTGCAGTACTAAACATTGCTGCATTACCTTTTTGTTTTCTTTGTCCAGTCTTGTCCATATATTTGTATACGGCTACAACGACTGGTTTTTCTGGTGATGGTAAATTCCTTAATTCTTCATGTGTTGGCATTTCAACCACTTGGGGTTTTTCAACACATGCCATTCCAATATTTGGGTTACAATTAGTTGCATCTAATCCTTTCACAGGTACTATAGAAGCACAACTGGTAAGTAAGCCAAGTAATGATATTAAAAATAGATTTCTAACCATCTCCACTGCCTACTGTCCCCGCGCCTATTGGTATTACTATTTGAGTTTCTGTTCCATCTTCTGCCACGATTGTCATAACAATAACATCATCTCCTTGAGTACAAGCCCAAAGGGAGGCATCACACATTGTTTTTTGATATGTTATTGTATTACCTTCTAATACAAAACTACCGAATGTTGTTTCTGAACAAGTTCCAGCTGCTACTGCTTCTACTGAACATGTTTTAAATAACTCTTCTACCAGTTGTTTAGATAGTTGTGCGTATATTCTACTTTCTAAGTTACGCATAAATTTAGCAAGCGTGGTATTCTCTGCGTCTCTTTCTGCTTGTTTTAAAGCTGCTTCTAAATCTTTTGCAATAGCATCTCTTCTGGATTTCTCTTGGTTCTCAACAGTTAAGTAATGTGCTGAGGTACCAATACCTGAGAAGGATGGATTTTTAAATTCGTGTACTAATTCATCGGCATTTACTTTACCCATTAGTAATACTACACCAAAAAATATACCCGCTAATATCCAGGGGTTTAAACCTGCATTACTTGGTTTTTTCATGTTCTAATTTCTCCGCAAGGGCTTCTTTTTCCTCGATGTCCTCGATAAACTTTTCCCTTTCTCTATATTCTAATACCACATTTACTTTTTGTTGTAGCCGTATCATATCCTGATCAAGCATTCTTACTTGATCTATTAACCTGATTAATGCAAAATGCATTTCTTCTATTACAGGTTCTAATTCTTCAGAAATAAATTGCCAAACATAATATATGAAATAACCCATACCAACAGCAAGAATGATCGGAAATCCGTAATCATTAATTAGCTGAACAATCGTGGGATCATTACTTATTGTAACTGAGTCCATTAATCCCTCCTTGCGTCTATTTTTCCGTCTTCAACGAAGTTACTAGCTCTAGCAACTCGATCGACAGGTGGTGTAAGCTCTAGTGCACTACTTACCAATAGGTCTATTTTGATCATTTCGTTGTTCATTGTAGTTACTCTTGTTTCTAAACTTTTAGTAAACATAGTAAGTGTTTTAATTGAATCAACCAAACCGCCTAATATCTGTTTTAATATTAGGAATATAAAATAACCCATTACTAAGGCGCCTGCAACTGGTGCACCCACATCCATAATCAGTTCAAATATTTCCATATATCTATTTATATAACTTAAGGTGCTAGAATGAGATACTAACGCCACAACCGCAGGAAGCGGTTTCTTTAGGATTGATTATCTTAAATGATTGATTTAGACCTTCTTGGACAAAATCGATAATTGCCTCGTCTAAAAGAGGAAGAGAATCCTCATCTATTACTATTTTAAATTTTCCGTAATCTAGGATATGATCTGATGAATGAATGTCGCTAGCAAAATCGAAAATATACTTAAAACCAGTACACCCACCGCCAGTAACGCCAATTCGTATAGTATCGTTACCATCATCCTGCGTTTTGCTAATCGCCTGATTGATCGCAGCATCAGTTAGATCTATCATGTTGATTATGTTTACGATGAGAAATCTTTTCTTCCCATTTGGTGATTGCTTGTCTAATTGAATCTTCTGCTAATACAGAACAGTGGAGTTTGATTGGAGGTAATTCAAGTGCTGCTGCAATGTCTTTATCTTTGATAAGTTTTGCTTCTGCAATTGTTTTACCTTTAAGCATTTCAACAAAAAGAGTTGATGATGCAATTGCACTTCCACACCCATAGGTCTTGAATTTGACATCTAGTATTTCTTCTGTGTCTGGGTTTAATTTAAGATCCAACTTCATAACATCGCCACATGCTGGAGCACCAGTCATACCTGTTACGACATTTGGATCGTTTGGATCGAACCTACCAACTCCATGTTTGGCAGGATTCTTTAGTACATCTTCGAATCGATCTACTACCTTACTTGAGTAAGCCACTTTTCTTAATTAGCAAATCCAACACTAACTGCTAGTGAAGTTGCTGCACCTGTTAATGTGTCTGATCCTGATTTTGCTATCATAACAACTTCTCCAGCTGCTAAAGTAACTGTAGCTAGTGTAGTACCACCAGCATTTTTATGTGTGATAACTTGTACAGATGTTTTGTTATTTAGTACTCTTACTAACTTAGCAAAACCTACATTAGATGCTGAACCTAAATTGCCTTCTGATCCTAATAATCTTAGTACTGACATTTTATATTTCCTCTAATCTTGACATTAATCGTTCTGCTCGATTTGTCACTTGTTTATACCATCTGGAATCTCTTCCTTCTGCAGCGGCTGTTTTCCAATCCCCACTTTGTAGTGCGGTGTTATGTTTTTTAAATTTACTTAATCTTGTTCTACCCATATTAAACATCATGTTAGCTATTACTTGTTTAGCTTCTTCCGGATATCCATCCCAAGCTTCGTGTAATATAACACAATCATTTATTACTGTTTCGACATCTTTTTCAAAACATTCGATAACACGTTCTTCTGAGACTGGAGTGCCAATCGAAGCCCCCAATTCTGGGTCTCCTTCGATAACCAGGTGTCCGATCCCAAATGTAGCATAACCAAGATGGTCATTATATATTTCATTTACTTGTCCTTCATCTATTATTAGTTGTTCTCTCAATTTTCCAATATTCATTTTTAATTCCTCTCTGAGTTTTATACCCATATTTATACTATCAATGGACCTCTACCTGCCATCAATTCAATTCTTGAGCTCGCTGAAGTGCTACTGTATGTCACGCTATCTGAAACAAAGCTAACAGTAAAAGTCATTGTGTGCCATACTGAATCTTGTCCGGTAGATTGAAAGCCACCTGATGTCCAAACTGGAGTTGAAACGTACCATTTAAATGCTACATATCCGCTTGTTGGTATTACATAATTAGTCCCCGAATCTTTTTTAGATCTTGCGGTAGTATATGATGCCGTCGTAGAGTTTTGTGAATTACCTGGCCATCCATATGGTTTATAATAATAATTTCCCTGATTTGTATCTGAAACAACATTTCCACTTGTAGTGTATTTAACATTTATATTTCCAGTATAACCTGTATAATTTATATAACTGGTATAGACTGTGTTATAGTTTGCATCTGTTCCCCCATAGTATGAGCATTCAATTCTACTATTGGCCGTATCATTTTTAAATGCCATTTGGGCACGAGCTTCACCCGATGAACTACTATTTGTTGCAACAGTCCTGTGACTGAAAGTATCCCAATTATTTAGAGAGAAGAAATTATCTAGAGAAGTATGTTCCCCATTTCTAAATTCCCCAATAGCAATAGTAGAATTATTACCAGTGCTAATACCGTCATTTCCAGCATATGTTGCATCAGGAGCGGCCATACCTCTAACATCTGTATCATTCATACTTACTTGTGTACTAGATGTTCCACCCACTTTTACGTGGATCTCATTCATATCGATATTGGTTATATCTAATCTGGCCATTATTTAATTATCTCCGAAATCATATCCTCGAATTGTTCTACTTTTTCTACCCTATTCGGCCAAAGTATATATTCTTTTTCTGGATTCATTTTCAAATTGCTTAACAATGGTAATATGGCATTATATAATTTGTTTAATTTTTCTTCTAAATCTTCTGCCTTAGAAGAAGTTGTTTGTAGTTTGGTTGTTGTCTTTTGGACAGCTTCTAGTTCAGATTCATCTACTGCAGTAAATCCAAAATCAAATTTTTCTATGTCTATACTCATGTTCCTAGTGTATCCTCTATATGGTTATATTTATGCTTTCTAGGTATTTGTTTTGACCTATCTTTGTGAACTTGTGTAGCTGAATGATCTGGTTGTGATTTTCTTGCTTTAGCTACAGGTTTAGGCTTACCGAAAATCTTCTCCCAATTATCTGCATATTGTTGATCGTTTGAGCCTCGGCGTGTTGATCCTTTTCCGCCGTGCCAGTTAGACTTCTTCACCTATCGGTACCATTACGATCTTAATCCCTCTTCGGACTAATTCATTTCTAATCTTTTGTTTTCTTTTAGGAGTTGTATTACTATTGTTTAATGTTTCAAACAACTCCGTTTTAGAAATGTTTTTAATATAATAGTTAGTTGTGGTAGCTTTTGCTTCTCCTCTTAATCTTACTGTTGCACTTGGTTTAAATTTTGTTGGCATTATCTCACCTTTTTAATTTGACCTTTGTCATTCGCTAGCCAAGCTTCAAACTCTATGTCGTTATAATCATCTTTGAGAGATAGGAGTGCTTTCAAATTACTCTTATCATCGTCAAATAATCTAATTCTGCTGTATTCATTTGTGTCTAGGAATTGTTTGAATACTTGTGCTTTGGCTTCAGCACTTGATTTCATACCTAGATTACCTGCTCGAATGATATGTGATTTATCTATATCTATTCCATGAGATCTAAATGTATCAAGGAATAATTTCTTATCATCCATATCTGCTCGAGCAGTTACTATTATTACTTTCGATCCTGACTTAACAGCATTTTTCAGAATCGCTTTAAACTTAGCGATCATCTTACCGATTGGAACCGCAGTTTGTTGGAATAACTTTGCTGATTTAAATTCACCAAAGTCAAACTCCTCACCTTTACCTAACTTGTAGGTATTAAATTGTTGAGGGGTTAGTGTTTTACCAGAAGGCATTACCTTTACTCTGGCTTTTGTTTTGAACATAGTATCGTCTATATCAAAGATTGTTAAACCTTTGTTCTTAGCTTCTGATATGTATGCTCTAAAATTTTCCATAATAGTGTATTATACCACATTTTGTGCAGTATGTAAACACTATTTATGAGAAATATTTTCTTATCGTTTCGATTTTATCGTCTGCTTCAGCTATTTTTGCAATTTCTATTTCTATTGCTTCTACTATACCTGGATGTTCTCCAATCCCTGCTGGATTAGTTTTATAAACTTCCACGTTGGCTACTGCTATTGCAATCTCGCCTTCTAGTTTTTTAATTAAAGCTTCGCATAAAGGTCCTGAATATCCTGCCATTTTTTATACCACGAAATCGTCACCCGGATTCCACGAGCAACCTGTTAAACCACCAGCTTTAAGACCTTGTAAAGTTCTTAAAACCTCGTCTGCATTTCTACCCGTATCTAATGCATTTACTGATACGTGTTGGATCTTATCATTTGGATCAACAATATATGTTGCCCTTAAAGATACTAAATTATCAAAATCAACAATACCTAGTTCATGTGAAAGTCTTAATCCACAATCTGCTAGTAAAGTATGTCTTATAGCACCAAGGGAATCAGGTAAAGATTCTTTCCAAGCTTTTTTACAAAACTCGTTATCTCCACTGAATCCTACGACTAAAGCTTCTCCTAGTAATTTATCCATTGCACAGATCTCTGTCGGACAAATAAAGGTAAAGTCTTTAGGGTAGAAATAAAATACTCTCCATCCGCTATAATCATCACTATTTCTAGTAACTAATTCTTCTCCTTCCACTCCATTCATATGGAATGTAGGAAATACTTCGTTTACTCCTATCATTTGTTTTTTCTCCTATTATATTCTTCTATAGTTTCAATTAATTTTTTATCCCAGTTGTCTCTATGTTCTACAAAGATCTGAGCTCCCTCATCGCCAGCAATAGCAACTACTAAATTAGTAATTGGCATGCCAGTTCTTTCTTCCCACATAATTGCATATGCGGAAGCTTGCATAAAATAGTTTTCACACCATTCTTTTCTTTTGTATTTCTTAGATGTTTTCCAATCTATAATACTAAGTTTGCCATCCCAAATACCTACGCAATCTACTGTTCCAGCTAACCCTAAATGCTTAGAGAATAACCTTGCTTCAACCGCATGGATTTTTGTTAAATTCTTATCTATAATAGGTTGTATATCCTGGAAGTTAGATAATGCAATTAAATTATCTTTTGCAAAGTCTTCTCCAACAATATATTTTTCTATCATGTCGTGTACTTTAGTTCCACGAGTAGCAGCTTGTGAAGATATACGATTTGCTTCTTCGTTACCTACGCGTTTACGCCAGGCCATTATGGCTGCTTTATTTAAAATCGATAATACAGTAGTCACAGAATAATATCTATTACCATCTGGATCGGTATAATACCTTCCAGCCTTTTTAGTGTGCTGTTCTAAATCGGTATTTATTTCTATTGGTTCGTATTCTATCATGCCATCATCATGCAATTTGTCCAAGCTTCACCATCATGGTATAACCAGGGTTCGCATTCTTCCCATTTTTCTTGTGGTGTAGGATCTATATATTCTACATCCGGTTTTACTGCACAACTACCAAGAGTCATCAATAATAGGCTCAGCCTTATCATAATCAAACCCCCTGTTTGTAGCGCATGGATCTACTCCTTTCCCGATATAGCGAAATCCTTTTTGAACTGTAGAAGGATTAACATGATCGAAATATTTATCAACATACCATCCTCTTTGTTCACAATAGAATTCTATTTCTTCATATGTGCCGTGGCAATATTCTTGGAAATGTCCTTCTTTATTATGCACTTTTGCATATTCTATTTTACTTATATCTGTCATTTTGTGTTTATTAAATGTCTATCTTTAGGAGGCATTCCGGATTTAATTCTGTCTTGAACTTCTTTCCACCCATCTCCCGCTTGTTTTAATACTGATCCATCTTTGCCAGTAATTAAATTCTGTTTAGGTGTTGAGATAACCATTTGCATATTAGGATTATCTTTTCTATATTGTTCCATCTTAGCTATACTCATAACTAATTCGGTCACTTCACCTGTATCTTTATTTTTAAAATCATACGTTGGCATTTGCTGCCTCCCAATTCTGACCAACCCAATCTAATTTATTGTGTTTTCTTTCGTATGCATCTGGATTAAACCAGGATGGTTGGTTTCGTTTAGTCCATACCATTGGCATATAAGCTAATTTAGTATGGTAATAGTTTTGATAAGATTCTACTGCACATTCTGTAATACAATCTGGAAATGCTTTCATTGCTAATGCAAAGGGTGTAAGCTTTTTCATAGGTATATTATCTGGTAATCTTTCCAAAGGTTTTCTTAGTCTTGTATCTGTTACGTGGACTTTATCATATCTATATGTGTATTCTTCGCATAGAGCAACAAAATGTTTATAGTGCCAACGATAATTATGTGCGGACTGTAATGTCCAAGTTGTGCAAGGATGATACATGTGAACGGCTTTATATAAAACATCTTCTCGATCATCTTCGAAGATCCATTTCTTAACCATTGTTTTTCCTGACTTAGATGGTCCACGTGTTTCTGTGGCATCTAGCATTCGGTGTGCTGTGGATAACATTTGCCCTGATTCTAAAATCATTTTAACAACATGTTTATCGCATTGTTCCTGCGCTGCAATGACAGGATCGTGATTGAGTACAAAAATATTCATAATGTATATTATACCATAGTTTAGGTTATTTGTAAACCTTTATATCAATTCAATTAATGTTCTAAGTAATAAAGCTACCCCAATACCATTTAAAAGTATGAGAGCTCTATCTTTCCATAATAATCCTACAATTAACCAGCCAGTGACGCCAATCATTGACATAATTAAATCATAAAATTGTAAACCTTCTACACCACGTATTGACATACCAATTAGTATAAAAAAGGATGCTGTCCATTTAACATACCAATCTGCAGTATATTTCGGTGTTGCTGATTTATAAATTCTATTCGAATTTTCTAATTCTTTTGGATCAAATTTAGCCATTTAATTGTATTAACTCGTCGACCCAGTTTTCTGCAGCATCTTCTGCGTACTGTTCTGAGTGTTCATATAAAGCTCTACGCTCTACCATTTTACCGCCTTCATAAAATTCTACATAGAATCCTTCGTATGATCGGTATACTTTTGATTTTCTAATACCTCTTTGATAGGTATGTAATTCTGTTGCTGTTGTCATCATAATAATTGTGGGTTCGCCCTGTTTTACCAGGGCTTCCCCTGATAAATTAACCTCCTATTGTTTGTAATTCTCGTATTGGATGACCCAGTGCTAAAGCCTTTTTATGTGCTTTATAAGACAGTGAATCTTTTCCTTTCTTTTTCAATCGCCTTTGATAGCGAAATGCTTCTCTTTGATCTCTCTTGAGTTGCTCGAGTGTAATCATAATTAATCTCCATGATTGAGTTAAAAATTACATAACGAAGAAGTTTATACCATAGGCTATTTCTCCTTTTTCTTGGTTGCTTTTTTAGCTGCAGGCTTTTTAGCGGCTGCTTTTTTAACCGCCAAAGGCTTAACAACTAATCCTGGAAAAGCTTCGTTTACTATCGAAGCTGTAAGACCTTTTAATTTTCTGTCTTTTGCAGTAATTAAAAGTTCTGATTCAGATGGATGCATACTTTCTAATGCATCAATAAATAACTTTTCTCTTCGAACAGCCTGGACTTGATTGCCAATAGGTCCTTTAAAAAAGTATTTAAGTTGTTTGTGAGTTCTAAAAAGAGAAGAAACTGAATACCCTTCTGGAGCATCGTCTTTCTCGTATGGTGGTGCACCTTCTGGTAGTAATGATACTACATCTAAGTCAAAATTGACTCTTAGTACATCTTTTAGCGCTGGGTGAGTATTTGATCTTAGGATCTCAACCTTGTCCTTATTTGTTTTTGCCTCAGATACTTCTTTTAGTACCTGTGGAATTAATTTTTTAGCCATTGTAAAATTCCTCTACACATTCAATCAATTGATTGCATCGTTTATTAATTAAGTAAGTCAATACCTTCATACGTGCTGCTGGTTTTGTCTCGTTAAAAGTATTTATAATGTTTGTTTGGATAGGTTCTGGTATATAATCAAAATCTATTAAAGTTTGATTTCTTTGAAAATTACGATAAACCTCATCGCCCATTAGTTCTCTTAAGTTATCTATATTATTTATCCATTCATCGACTCTAGTTTGTCTTAATTGGTTCTGATGTGCTTCAGATATAAATGTATCATCTGGTGATAAGACATTGGGTATACCATCGCCTGAGTCGCCACGCATAATATGATTCCACTTATATGTAATAGGGTGCGGATCCTGAACTAACTTCTTTTGTATTGGGCTAAATTGTTTTACGTTACTGAATTTATGTAGTTGTATAAAGTCTTTATCAGAAGATATAATCATAACTGGTTCATGCTGACCAAACTCTTGGGTTTGTGCTGTAAGTGTAGCAATAATATCATCTGCCTCGGTACCATCTAGATGTAATACTTTCCATGGTAAATGATCTCTAATCTCTTCTCTGATTTCATTTAAAGATGTAAAGATATTGTTCCAATCTAAATCGGATGCAGACCTATTCTTTTTACGTGCTGCTTTATATTCTGGAAAGAAATCTTTTCTCCAAGTATTAAATCCGTCGCATGCTAATACCATTTGACCATATTCATCTCTATACTTTTTATTGTACATACGTAAAGAATTTAGAATCATATGTCTAATTAGATCTTTATCATCTATCTTTTGTACTATAATATTGCTTAGTGCAATCTGTGAATAATCTACTATAATCATTAATCTATCCTTTCGCCTTTACCCCAATCAATAACAACAGGGAAACGGGGAACTCCATCTGGTGTTAGGTCAAAATATCTACACGTGACCCATTGTGCTTGTTCTGGATTATTTAATAAGTTTTCTAATGTTTCAAAGTTACCTCTTACTCCACTTCTAAATGTTAAATCCCCATTTGTTAGAACAAAGTGCTTAGCATAACCTTTCCAGTTACCATCACCTTCTAATACTTCTACTACTTCGAATTCTTCTGTAATAAATTCTTTTCTTTTTAGAAGATTCTTAGATCTTTTGTTTTCATATGCTGTATTGTTTCTAACCATTTGTCCTTCATAACCATGTTCGGTATAAGCAGAATATAAAGCATCTAATTGATCTTGTGATTTAGCCTGGGTGGTTTCTACGGGCTTACATGAATCACCACCAATCATAATATGAACATAAGATATTCTTTCTTGGAAATTCCATTCTTTAAAACTAGGATCGTAAACATCATATACATGATATTGAACTAATTCTTCACATTCTATTCTTTCTTCTTCAGATGGTTTTACTTTTCTAACCAAAGAAGTAATTTTATTAAAGTCTGATTTAAGTTCGTGGTTATATAGTTCACCATCTAATATCATACCTGGTTGTTCTTTAAAGAAAGGTTTTAATTCGTTAAATATATGATCGCAGGTAGTAATCTCTTTTCCTGCTCTAGTATATAATCCATCTTTTCTAGCAATACATCTAATACCATCTAACTTAGGTTGTGACCAGCCAGAATCCTGTGGACGTTTGGTATAGTCTTGTGCTAACATTGGCTTGAATTTATCGTAAGTATCTACTTCTGATATTAAAAGAAAGTATTCACCATCTAGATTAATTTGCCATTTAGCTTCTGCTTCTTTTTGTGCTTGCTCATCTGCTGTAGTAGCATTAGATCTACCTACGTTTTTAGCTTCAGAACTATTTAATCCGCTCTGAACCATTTTACCATTCTTTACTCCAGATATAGTAAATGTACCTGGGGTCATACCGGTTTGGTATGCCATAGTCCATTCGCGTATTTTTCCTGTAGAATCCCTTTTGTAAAGTGTGGGTAACTTATGTATCTGTATCATCCTTATCATCCTCATCATTTATATTCATATCAAAATCTGGTTCGAATGTAACATCGAACTCTGGTTCAAAGCTTACTTCAAATTCGGCTTCTGGCATTTGGGACATTTGCTTTACTTTAATATAAAGCTTATCCATACTTTTTTGTAATTCGTGTGGTATTTCTATGTGTCTTAGTAACATTGCATTAATAAGATTTGTAATAACATATATGTCTCGGGATGCCTGATGTTCTTCATTATAGAAATCTGCATCAACAAAGTATTCTGATTGATTAAATATTTCTTCTATAATAACATCGCACAAATGTCGAGCTATTCCATTGCAATCTTCAGATGCTAAATTGATTAGCTCTAGTGCTTCTTTTTTGGATATTTCCTCGGGAGTAGGAAATTTAATGATATTGTCTTTTTTTGTCATATGGTCTATTATACCATAGTTGAGACTGAATGTAAACCTTTTATTTCAAAATATTTACACTATTTGAACCTAATCTGATGTTAATTATACCGTTATAATAATCATCTCTTAGTAATACCTCATGCTCAAATTGCAGCTTAGCTTCCATATAAGCTAATTCACCTTTCATAGTACCAATATAAAGTATCTCTCGGTGGAACTTATCTAGACCTATTTCAGCTATATCTTCTGTAAGGTTCTTAGAAGAACCACAATATTTACGCCAGTCTGACTCTACTATTGATCTTCTTTTTCTCTTCTGACCTTTTAAAGGCGGAAGTGTTTTCTTACTCCAGAAGAACTTCTTACCAATATACTTTTTATTATTAACTGTATTCGTTACCTGATATATGAACCCATACATTGTTTTAGGGTCAAAGTCTTTTGGTGGTACGAATGTTTTACCTTTATATATCCAATCCATACTATTATTTATGAATCAAATAAAAGCTCCTCTTCGTCAGTTTCTACCTCTGGAGTCTCACCACAGAGTGGGCAGTACTTAGGTATTTGATGTTCTTCCTCTACTTTTATCTCTGTACGATTAAAGCAGAATTCGCATTCGAATATATATTCCACTAGATCTTCTCGAACTCTGTCCAGCCACCTACGAGTTCTCCATCTACTGTTATTTGTGGGAATGTTCTTGCATTAGGAAACTTTTCAAAAAGATCTTCTCTCGTAAAGTCTTTTCCTAATTTCCAATAACTATATTCGTGCTCTGATGTTTCTTGCATCATTGCTTGGGCTTTGTGTAGTGCTCTATCACAAAATGGGCAATTGTCTTTTCCATAAATTTCTATTTTCATTTCATTGTCTCCTCTATGAATTTTCCTATTGTTTGTATATCGTTATCAGATAACATTCCAGCTTGAGCCCACATTGTAGAACTCATTGGACCAACTTCACCTCTATTTTTATAGGTAATTAATCTATCTGTAATGTAATCCGCTGATTGACCTGCTAGCTTTGGAAACACTGCCATACCTTGTCCTTCCATTCCGTGGCATGCTGCACATCCTGCCCATAATCCTTTTATAGAACTGAATTCATCTTCGGCTGCTAACGCTTGTTTTCTTTGTTCTTGTTCTACTGAAGTTCCAAACTGTGCTACATATTCTTCGTAACATTCACCATAACATGAGCTATTGCTTGATCCTCCTGTATATTGCATATCTGGGTATATTACCACCGCGCAAAATAATCCTATTGATGTTGTGGCTAATAATGCCATTCCTAGTTCTTTCATAATTTTATTCCTGAATCTATTACTAATTGTATCAACCAAAATGATAATATCATAAATCCAAATACTAATACTTGAACTACTGACATGATTGCTACTTGTTTCATTGGGTGTACTTCTACTATTCTTTCTATCATATCCTCGCTTGGAGACAGATTAGCTGCTTGAAGTATTTTCTTTTCTGTTTCTTTTTTCATTCTGTTTGTGGTTTACCCTGCTTTGCCATATATTCTCTATGGGTAATTCTTTTCTCTTTCATAAACTTAACATTTCTTTCCCGAGTTTCTTTATTCATCTTTTCGGATTTAGTTAGTTTTTTCTTCACAAGGATAAACCGGATAAAGTTTTATCGTCTACATCTTGTTTAACACCACCGGTTATATAAGATGTTATTTCTGTTTCTTGTGGTGCAACTTGAACGTTACCACCACCAATCCATTTCTCTGTCCAAGGTAATGGGTTTAATTTTGGTACTGAGAACGGGCATGCTAATCCTATAGCTCTCATACGTTTACATCCAATCCATTCTATATAGTCACAAAGTATTTGTTCGTTTAATCCAATCATTGAACCATCTTTGAATAAGTATTTAGCCCATTGTTTTTCTTGTTCAATAACATTGACAAATAGATTGATTGCTTCTTGTTCCATCTCTTTAGATATTTTAACAAAATCATTATCTTCTTTTAACATATTCTTAATGATTGTTGTGGTTGCTGCTAAATGCACGTTTTCATCTCTTGCGATAAACTTAATAATCTTAGCATTACCTTCCATCTTTTTAAGTTCCGCGAACGCCCACGAGCACGCGAAGGATACATAAAATCTTATACCTTCTAGTGCATTAGCACTTAACATACACATCCATAAAGCTTGTTTATGTTGTTTTGTATTTGTTGCAGAGTTATTGCAATCGATTAAATCGTCGTAATATCTAGCAATGTCATTACCACATTCTAATATTTCTTTTACATCAAGCATGCCGTCAAATACAGTAGAAGGGTCAGGATAGACATTCCTAATAATATGGGTGTAAGAGCGAGAATGAATAGTTTCAAAAAAGGACCAAGTCTCCACCCAGTTTTCAATTTCGGGTAACGAAGCAATAGGAAGGAAAGCAAGGTTCGGGGCCCTACCTTGAACAGAGTCCAATAGTATTTGCCTTTTGAGATTAGATGTAAATATGTGTTGTTCATGTTCTGTTAAGTTATCGAAATCTTTTTTATCTTTCGATACATCTACTTCCTCCGGTCTCCAGAAAAACCCTAATTGCTTTTCTGTAATTTTATCTAATGCAGGGTATTTTAATA
>Ga0181410_1000475_pt1 | contig 17934 bp, 23 predicted proteins | sample 33SPOviralmetaG_FD_130112 | JGI IMG/M metagenome (GOLD analysis project Ga0181410, IMG submission 130112) | Marine viral communities from the oligotrophic San Pedro Time Series (SPOT) site, San Pedro Channel, CA, USA - 33 SPOT_SRF_2012-06-20 | ecosystem: Environmental > Aquatic > Marine > Strait...
CTTGGCAAGCGAGTTGTGCAAAGAATGACCACGTTTCTTTTACCATAGTTGTATACTCTTTGCGGAGTCCAAGGAATACTTCGTTTTCCTTTTCAGTCATATGTCCTCTTTTAATTGTGGTAGGTTGGACATCGCCCTTACTGCCGGGGAGTTTAAACTTCCTACTAAAATCTACATCGTCCCTATCTTTTGTTTCACGCTTAACAAAGTTTCTGAAACCATGATATTTTATATTTGAGGCAGCTACACCTCCGCGCCTATGATTGGGCGAGAATGCAAGCACATATCTTCTCACAAAACCCCATCCGGGTATTTTGTTTCCATACCTAGCCATAGGTACACCGTCAACATCAAACACTGTTCCAGCGATGCTGTATACCGTAGCTGGCTTAATACTGGTTTTAGTGATAGAGTTGCCCTTTTTACTTAATTTGAATCCTATAATTTCTCTGGACCTTGGACTAAGATGGTTATATAGATCCATGATATTATCCATAATAATTTTCATTGTTGGTAATTGATCTTTATCATAGTGTTCGCTACGAGCTATGTTTAGATTTTCATTAAGCTTTTGTCTAAACGCTTCTCCGTCTTTCCTTCTTGGGGTTTTTTCAAAACTCTTGGGAGGATTTTGTAGAGCATTCCTAACCCTATCGTGAGAATTTAAATAGTAAGCTAGTGCTGTGGTATCGTATTCATCTAATTTCTTTGAGTCCATCTCGGAATTAAGTGGAATTACTTTTCTTAGTTGTGAATACGTTCTAGCCTGTGGAGCATTGTCATGCGCCGACATTCTAAACTTAATTCCATTTGCCTCAAAATCATGATAAAATTGAAACAATTCGTCCTCTGTGAAGACCTGTGCAAGAGATTTTTTTGTTCGTGGTACAGCAAAATGTGCCGCTTCTCCAGCAACAAACGATCCCTTTGGCAGCGTATTTGGCAGGTCAAGGATTTGAGCGTGAGTTAGCGTTTCGTGACGATCTTCCTCAACGTCATAAATGACTCCAGAGTTTCTGCCACAATCAATCGTATGAGTAACTTTATTCATATTAATTTTCCTCTAAAAGTGTAAGGTTGAAAGTATTTTATTAATCAAAGCTGATTAAACCTAGGTTATCAACCCATGTTCCTAAAATGTTTTTGGCTTAAGTATTTATTATTATTTCAACTGAAACAAGTTAAGATTATTAAGCCATTGTATTGTGGGTTAAGAGAATTTTATTACTCCGTTTGGCGTAAGTCAGGATTATTAACCCATTGTATTTTATCGTCATGCATTTGTCAACTCTTTGGTAGAATTTTCTACCATGTCAATGTAAGCTGAGAGATCAGACTCACAAACCCTGTTAGTGTTGATACCATCGAGAAGAGGATACTTCTGCATTTCTTTCCTGAGTGGATTGAAATACTTGGTATCTTTATCAAAACCCTCTGGTTCTGCCCACAGGTCTGACATGCCCATTTCATTACCAACCTTCCAGACCATATCTAGATCGTTTTGATTTTTAGTGATTCTATCATAATACTCTTGGAATTCAAGTACAATTTGTTTAGCCTTGTTGTCAGTAGTAGTATTAAGAATAACATCGTGAAGGTTACGATCTGAGCATCTGTGAGCGTGTCGGATATCACGAATCTCTTCTGATGAGTCTTTGACTAGAGCCTTTAGATAGTCCACAATAAACTCTGGACCTTCCCAATTACTGCGATCTTCTAGTTTACGCTGCTTGATCTGTGATGGAGTCATGAGGCAGATGGTCTTGCCATATACATTCACACCATAATACTTGCATAGTAAATTAAGATATATACTTAAAGATTTATCAGATATGTTTAGACCATAGGACAATTTACAATCAGACCTATCATCAGACCATCTACCCTTCTTTTTAATAGCAGGAATGTAGATCATGTTTTGGTCTTTTACAGATACTTTCCTAAACTCAAACTTGCCAGTGTCGCCATACCAATTGAAGCACTGAACCTCTGCTGAGTATACAGAACTGCTTCTGTTAGATGAACGCTCTGGTTTTGGCATACTAGATGTGAACACTACGTTCTCAGGCTTTGCGCCACCAAGCTTGTCCAGTAGCTTGTTGTTGTCCTGTGTCTCGTCGTAGCGATATGGTTTATCTGTACCACCAATCAAGTCTTGTCGTAGCTTGTAGACGTATACATCATATCCTTGACTACTGTAACCTCTATTGGCATTGTCCTGTTTGATTGTGTTACGAATACGAGTCATGCCACCTCTTGGCAAATCATCTATAACAAAACGAGTGTCTTTGCGGAATGGTACAAAGTCTGGATCTTTATTTGTTTCTGACTTGCTGCGATACCCAGACTTATGTATGTGCGTCAGGTTGAGGATTGATACTTTGATCTTGTTGCCAACCATTTCATCAAATATATCTTTACCATTCCATTGAATAGCTTTGTTTAGACTTTCCATTGCTTGTTTTACAGAATGGCACTGTTGTTCAATCTCAACATACTTTTTACGTGCAAGATATAGTGTAGGTTGCTGTTTGATTGCATCCTCTACACTCTCTTTAATATCCTTGATGACAGACTCGATAACATTACGAATGTTCTTCTTTGTCTCTGAAGTATAAGATAATGCCTCACGACTTGGTGTAATGTCTACATCGCCAATGCTTAGGTGTAGTCGTAGTCCACTTGTGTGCCATAGAAAATTAGCAACCTTATCGTTATCATCATAATGATCACCTATTGACTCTTCTTCAACCGGGTATGCGATCTGACCCATGATTACAAAATTCTCGTTACGAGAAGTAGTGAAGTCCCACTTGCCGTTCTTGTCTGTAAGTAAGCTACGCTCTGTGTTATACATCAACTCAGCGTTAAGAGTTGGACGAACCTTGAAGTATTGGTATGTCTTGGTAGCCTCTCGTGCAAAACGATCACAATCGTTCTTTTCTACTGGTAGTGATACCTTGATACCATTCTCTTCATCTGTCGGTACAGTATCCATCAAGCAAAATGTAGGACTGCCATTACTATCACGATGTGCAGCATAGACACGCTTCTCACCATCTTTGAATGCTTCTACAGTAAAACTGTCAGCGTATGCAAACGGTGCTTTACTTCCAAGACCAAGGCAACCTACAGAGTCATTACTGTCATTACGTGTGCTACGGAAGTACGTAGTATATAATGTCATGCACTGGTCATGAGTCATGCTCGTACCGTAGTCACGAACATGGAAAAATGGCTCAAGACGGGTGGGCAGATGAACTTCAAAAGGACGATCTGCCACACCCGCATCAACATGAGAATCATAAGCATTAGTAGAAAGCTCGCGTACAACTGCCAAGATCTTATTAGAATAAAGACCATCTGACAGAATCATGAAGGCTTTCGCTGAAGCTTCAATGCTAAACTGATTCTCTTCAAAGTTTCCTGATTTTTCAACAATGTGTGTGCTTGAGTGCAATTTCATTTGGCTAATTCCTGAAAGTAAAAGTGTGTGACAGCTGCTTTAAGTATAATTAATATTCGTCGTCTGTCAAGCGAAACTTTAGATTTTTTTTGTGAGTGTCAGGTTCGTCGGAAAACCCGCTAAAATCAAGGCTTGCTCCAGACCAATGATTGGAATGAGTTCCTGTATCATTATCTACCTCTATATTGAAAGAAATTAAATCACCTTCAAATGGGACAGCCCCATCTTCATCAGTATAACTGTCTGTTACTATTTCCCACTCGTTAATAAAATCATATACTTTTACATATGATTCTTCATCGTACTTGTATAATACATAATCTGAATCATCATACATCCATACAAATAGTTTATCACGTTTTACTTCTACTCTGTCTATATCGATTTTTAAAACTTCTGCTACTGCAATTTCTAAAGGGTTGTAATTAGAATTATACGCGCTGTTAACATGCTTGTTTGTAACTTCGATAGTAGTTTTATCAATCATTCCACCCTAATGCCTCCGATATTGTAGGTAAATGTTTAGTAAAAATATCCTTACACTGGTTTGCCACATCCATGTGTTCTTTTTGTGTTCCGTTAGCTGTTCTTAAGTTTATATAATGAATCCAACTTCGTATAGTACCATTCATGTACATTTTTGTGGGTGTAGATAAAGGTAGTACGAATCTAGCACATTCTTTAGCAACACCGTTACTAACCATATCGTCATATAAAGCATGAGACTTAGCAAATATTTCTCTCATACTTCTATTATATATAGCTTGCTTGGTTTCGTCAAGATCGTCTATGCTATTTTGTCTGTTCTTTGGATCTTGAGTTCTAAGTTCTGGAATGTTCATAGAATTTCTAAGATAAGAAGCATCAGCATACCTTTGAGAGAATTCTTGAAAACTAAAACTACGATGCCTTAGCACCTGTGCAGCTATACCCCTGCTGGTTTCAATTTCCATAACCATGTTTGCCATTTCAAAAATAGACCAATGACCATGATCAATGCAATACTTTAACAATTTAGAATAATCTTGATTGTTTTGATTGTTTGGATTAGAAACCCTTGCACAATATGCTATAGTTTTTTCTGAATCTGGAGTAATAGATATCAGTTTTACGCTCATGTTTTCAGCCAACGCTCATTCTCAAGAGTCCACTCAACTGTTTGCCTAAGTCTATCATGTACTGGTTTAGGTTGCCACCCCATATCTTTCATCTTTGAACCATCTAAGGCATAACGTAAGTCGTGTCCCGGTCTTTGACTATGAAAATCAACCATTTCATAATTTAATTCTTTGCCTTGACACTCTGCAATAAACTGTCCTAATTCTAAATTATCCATTTCTGTTGCTCCGACAATATTAAATTTATGACATTTAGCCCCACCAAAATCATCTGCCTTTAGTTTGCTAGAATCATAATTTAGAAGAAACCACATTGCATCAGCAACGTCATCTGCGTGGATATAATGACGAGAGCCAGCTTTTGTCTTAGATGCATTGCTATGTACTGTAACAACCTCTCCATCCCTAGCTCGCTTGATGCACATTGGTATATACTTCTCTGGATGTTGACGCTCTCCAAAAACATTCATAGTATGAGAAATATAACACGGTAATTTATATGTATTTTCATAAGCTACAACTAATTCCTCTCCACCAGCCTTACTTGCGCTATATGGATTTGTAGAATTATATCTATCATTTTCTTTATACTTAACACCTTCTGGTGCAGGTCCAAATACTTCATCGGTAGAAAAGTAAATAAATTTTTCTAGATTATCACACTTTCTTGCAAATTCTAAAATATTTGCAGTCCCAACTACATTGTCAAGCACAAACTCCATAGGGAAGTCAATACTTCTGTCAACATGGCTACCAGCAGCGAGGTGTACGATTTGATCGACTTTACCAATTGCAGCAATGATCTGTGGATTTAACTCTGCCTTTAAGTCATGGAATACTGTACGTACTCTCTTCCTTTCAGACTCTGGAGCAGCAAGTACTACTTCGTTTAACCTGTTAAGATTTCCGCTGTAATCTAGCCTGTCCAAAGTAACGATGTTAAGATCAGTTTTATTAAGCAAGTATTCTACTACGTGGTGAGCAATAAATCCAGCACCACCAGTAAGCAATATGGTTTTCATTTTCTATTCCTTGATTTGTCTTAGTTCCTGTCCCAATATATTATTCTACTTCAATGGTTATTTTTTTTCAAGTCTTTCTTTGATTTTTTTTATTTGTTCATCTATCCACTTCTTATGCATACTTATTCTCGTGTGACAAGATTCATCATTATAATTAGAATCTAATTTGCCATCTGTTGTCATAATGCAAGAATTAATTCCAGCTAATTTTTGCTGAATAAATAAGCCTCCTCCACTGTCTCCGTTTGCTACCAAGAATTCTAAAGATGTAGGACTATCTTTTAGAGAGCAATAAAGCATACCGTTTGCTATACCTTTTATAACATTTGATCCAGCTCTTTTCTTACCATCGTTCTTGGTGACTCCAGTTCTGTGATTTCCTGTCATGCCATATCCAGAAATGCTACAGACTTTGCCAATTTCATCGTCTTCTGCGTATAATTTAGGGTAATAATCTAGATTAATATCTTCTTTTAAAGCACATAATGCTAAATCATTATCGCCCATACCATCATATTTGTATGATTTTTGATATAAAGCAAAATCTACTTCTATTTGTTTTTTGCCAAATATAATCTTAGAAGTTTTTGCTGGAGCAATTATATGTGCAGCAGTTATAATTATTCTCTTATCCAAGACAACACATGATCCTACGTATTGATTAAGATCTCCTGTTGTCTCGTTTATTAAAGTTCCAACTATAGGCAAAACACAAGCATGTTTCTTGCCGTAGTCTAAGTATTTTTGATCAGAAGTATCTGGGCTAATTGTTCCTGCGGAACATACTTGAGAAAGGCCAAAACAAATAATCAATAATAAAGCTAAATATCTCATGTAAATACCTCTTTTTTAGACCTTGGCTGAAAACTTCCTTGTAAGGTCTTCCTGCCTTGGATAGATTATATAAAGTAGAATCACGAACTACATTCTCATTCCAGCTTTTCCAATCCATCAGGTGTCCAAAAACAAAATGACAATATTTCCCGCATAAAGTAATAAGGTTTGTAGGATCTAGCTCTTTGCTAGGGTCTACGTGGTAAGGCACGATATGATGCACTTGTAACCCGTCTTTACGCCCACAAGCGGCGCATGTAGGGTTCTTTTCTATGTGTTCTGCACGTACTTTTCTCCAGTTAGGAGATCGTCCATACATTTTATCAATGAAGCTAAACATAAAAACTCCCGTTAATATACACTATCGGCATCTCATCCATCAAATTATAACAATTTGACTAGAAAAGTCAAGACATGTTCTTAAGGATAAGTAATATATTATACACTAAACATGTTGAGAAAGGTATACCACAGCTTAGACAGGAATTCAGACTTATGGTAGTCATTATGCCAAGGTTTAATGCGACCAGAAAGATGTAGAATGCATATATCCGAAAGATACATGTTAATATGCTCTGAATGAACCAAGAAATTATACTTTTTATCTAGAGCAGAAAAATTATCTTTGAACGCAATATTTAAAGCGCATTGATCATGCATAATCAATTTATCTTTTTTGCCCGTGTTTTCAACCGCCTGTTCAATTAAGGCTTTTGTACTTGAATTAGCGACGTTTACAAGTAAAACGCCACTGTTAAAATAGTCTGTCAGATCATTTATTGTTTTTGATAGAACAACAGTTCTTTGTCCTTGTTGTTCTGAAGTGGCATACAAAGGAGAAGAAAGTTCTGCCTCTAATAACTCAGAAAGATCAGATAATATTAAAGTATCTACATCTATATACAATATTCTATCAATGTCTTTTCTTTCCGAAAGATCTCTTATCATGAATATTCTATAATAAGCACTCTTATCTAAAGTATAATAAGTATTAACGCCGTACTCAGTTTTCATCGTACTAGTATTGTATGTATCATCCAGATTTGTAATTTCGTAATTTAATTTTAGCTTATCTAACAGTGAGCGTATTTTTTTATCGTCGCATGAAGAATCTATACATATGTGGAAATGTAGATTATCAATAATGCATTTATTGTTAACAACTAAAGAAGATATAGACGCTATAAAACCATCCTGATATTCCCCATTAACACAATAAAGTATATCTAACTTATTAGAATATTGTATCTTCTTAATACATTTGTAAGTCCTTTTTGAAGTTTTGCCTTGCTCTTCTTTTAAAGTGTCTAACAGCTTACATCTAGCTGGATTTATCTCTGGCAAACTTTCAATCTTTTGTTGTAGATCATTTAGTAATTTAAGATGTTTTGCGCAAACAAATAACCACTCACAATACGGCTCAAAAGAGCTTATGAATTTTGTATCATTCCCGCACATATCTTTAGTAAGTTCGTCATAAACTTCTTGATATTTATGATCGCCCATGAGTAGAGATATTCTTACAAACGGGTTTATTTGTGATTGATCTGGAAAAAGAGACAGTATAAACTTAGTGTCTATTAAAGTGTTTTGTGTAGTATTCTCATATCTTATTTGTGACAATGCGTAGTTTATAACGCCAGTGTATGCTTCGCTATCTTGTAATGTAGAGATGAATATAATAATATTTGTTATTAAGTCTGAGTGTTCTTTATCATAAGGAACTTTTCTCATAAAGTTATCAAACAACGAAACATGTGGAGATATTAAGCAAAGTTCTTTAATGATTACAAATGCTTCATCGTATTTTGCTTCATGCACAAGACCTATGCATTCTAGTTGTTTTCTATCTATTTCATTATAGCATTCTGAAATAAGTTTTTTTGATAGATATTCATTTTTACAGTGACAACTACATGTAAATAACATTATTCTGCTATGGTAATTGTTGAAAATGCGGTGAAGATCTTCTATCTTATCTTTAAGAAAAGCAATATTTTTAATCTGATGCTTTGTTGTAAAGGTGTGGAACACCTGCAAGAAGGTAGAGAAACTATCATTAGTTTTAGATTGTATAGCATGGCTTGCAATTTCATGGAGAATTGCTAAACCCTGATTATAAGGTAGCCCGTCTATTATGTCTTTATATTCCGTTGTGTCAAGCATTGTTGTAAATCCAGTGGAGGCGAGGGGAGTCGAACCCCTGTCCAGTGCAAATTCCAAATAAACATCTACATCGTTAGTCTGTTGTTATTAATACTACAGACAAAACTATCTGTCTTTCCAGAAGTCAGAACGATTACGCCCATCGATCCGCTTACTTCAGGTGGAACAACCCTATCCGATTATCGGAGTCAGCACAATTGGGTAAAAAGGTCTGTGCAACCCCTCTCACCTAAGCGGCGAGTGCTAATACAGAAGTATCGGCAATTGAAAATGTAATCAAGTTTTATGGTAGCCTCTTGATCAACTACCCGATGCCATCTATTTTTCTTTTTACCTGTCGATACCATTACGCCCCCGGCATGTTGTCTAATATAAATTGTAAGGTTTGTAAACTCCATTCTTGAGTTGTAGTTTTAAAAAGACTGTTAATCAGTTTAGTATTATTTGTAATAATGTCAAGACATTTCTTCTGCCCATCTTCAGTATTCAGGGAATCAAAAACATTTTCCCAATCCATCACACTGCATTTAATATAATTAACATCAGGCTTGAATAAAATGTCCGGTATTTGTTTTACATTCAAATTTGGCTCTATGTAAATAGGTACTGAATTACTCTTCATTTGCCAATATAATCTATCATAACAAAGTCCATGACCATCAATATTAACCAAGTATTTAGCCTGAATCTGTAAATTGATTGGAACTCTGAGGCTTGGATGGTTTGTAATTAAAACTACATGTCGATTAGGATTGTAATTACGGAAGGTGTATCTTGATCTTGGGTCTGTGAAATTACAATTTGGTCCAGCCGCGAAAAAACTTACATTTTTCTTTTGGTCAAACGGAATATCTGAATCTGCGACTTCTTTATAAAGAGAATCTAGAAAACCACAAAGAATATGTATATTAGGTATTGTTATAAAATTCTGGCCTGACATTTTAGCAAAGCATAAACTTGCAGCATCATGATTGTCAACATCTTTGGTGTAGTCGTCAAAATACATAATAAACTTAATAGCACGTTTAGGTGTAATATGCTTAAGTATTTCAGAAAACATTTCTAATCTAAATAAATCAGATTCTTTCCCCGACACACCCTCTAAAGACCAAGTATTATCAAAAGAAAACAATGCGCATGGTCTGTCTGTTTTTATGTCGTCTTTTGTAGGAAGTCGTTTTATCTTAGAAATATCATCTAACAGTGACTGTTCTATTTCTTTATTCATTTTGTTTCAAAAATTTAATTAAGTCCTTTATTCCTCTTCCAATTCCAACCATTCTTCGTTGTCCATTCTTATCTGAAACTACGAATGTAGGCACTCTACTTACATTATAGCGATTAAATTCATTTCTGTCAAGGTCGTAGTCGTATTTTGTGGTATCGAAAGTAGATACAACTTTGCTCAATTCAGAATTAGAATCAGCTAATTCTTTTTTTACTACTTTGCATGGTGGACACCAAGTAGCAGAGAAAATTATTAATTCTTTCTGACTGCTTCTAAAGTCTACTGTTTTCTTGCTAGATAAAAAATCTATAGCAAATCCGTTTAATGCTATACAAGAAATAAGAAATGAACACACATAAACTAATTTATTTGTTGAACGCATAATAACACCTCCTTAGTATTAGGTATGATATTATACACTAATAGCCCCAGCGGGAGTCGAACCCACATTGTCGGTTTAGAAGACCGATGTTCTATCCATTGAACTATAGAGCCTAATGTTTAGATTTTACGCTACCTTTAGTATGTTTAGGAAAATAGGGGCAATTTTTGCAGCCACTGCCACAGCAAACGCCCCTACTTAATAGGTATTCTTTACTCAATGGTTTAGTCAATGGTTCCTACTTCTCCACCAGCACGGGTAATAGCACCAGCGAAAACTCTCAAGTCCACGTTATCGTTCACAGTTCTAGTAGAACCATCTGCATATACTGTATTCATAACGCCGGGATGCATACTATATGCTTCACCGTCATTGATAACATTAAATGGTACATTGCCAACACAGTTCTTACATTTGTCGCCATTGGCATCAACACCATGCAATTTAAATGGCCCAAGACTGTCAGCCCATCCAATGCACTGGTTAGTATCACCTGTTGGAGATCTACCATTACTTGCTTTGTAAACATCAGGTCTACTCGCACATTCTACAATCATAAGGGTATTAGAAAACCCATCTCTTATATGACCATCTCTAGTAACAGAATCTTTAATTAAACATCCTTCATTACGATCTTTTGCTGCATAAGGATCACTAGCAGCAGGAAAGATTTTATCTTTAACACCAGTAAAAACTTCATAATCCGTATATCCAAGGTTACTAGGGTTTAAGCTTGGTGCAGCACTATCGCTATCTCTACTAGGCCCATCAACACTAGGATAACCACCAGCGGGAGGAACTGCTGTTGGGCATATGAATACAGAAGCATTCAAAGTAATAGCCTGAGTATTTTCCCACCAGTTTTTATTAAAATCATAACCAGTATTACCTTGTTCTAAATTAGAAAGAACAAATGCTCTCCAGCTATGCTCTGTGCCAGAACGATTGCCAGTGGTAGATTTTCCAGCAGAATCTATAGTCCATGCAGCAGCAGGAAAGAATCTTTGTGCGTCCATGTATGTGTGCATAGCAAGACCTTGCTGCTTTAAATTATTTGCACACGACATCCTTCGTGCTGCTTCTCTAGCTTGTTGAACAGCGGGTAGTAAAAGTCCAACAAGTACGCCAATGATAGCAATGACCACGAGCAGCTCGATTAACGTAAAAGCCTTGCGTTTTTGACAACGGAAGAAATTGGTGAGTTTTTTAAACATTTTAATCTCTCTTCAATAGAAGGGTAAATTGTGGGCAAAACATGATGCCTGTATACCAAATGATACCCTAAACTCCAAGATAAATGATGTTAGAATTTCATTAACATGAGCAGAAAAGTGGCATCATAAATACCACTAATCTGCTTCGATGTTTATGAGCTTTTTAAAGCTTTTTGGCCTTTCTTTTCTTTTGGTTTATATTTATTCATAAACTTTTCATAACCAAGAAAGACTTCACTGGTAACTATTCCTAGTCCTGCAATGAGGGTTACGACAACACCACAGAAAAACAGTGCAATATTATCCATAATTATCCCTTATCGCAAGCAGGACAAAAATAAGTACCAAGCGTCAAAATACTTGGAACCCATAATCCCACGAAAATACCTTGTTGCTTTGCAATTTCTTGATCCCCAAGAAACCACAGAGAAACGCTCAAACCAAAACTCGCAAACGCTGCCACCAAAAAATAACTCTTACTATTCATTATCAACCTTTCAAATTAAAGTAAAATTAGTACGAATGTACTGTCCACGTTGTCTCATTAATATGATCAAGACCCAATGTTTCTGCAACCTTCTTGCCTTCGTCGGTCATTACCGTTTCAAACAAGTCATAAGACTCAAACATAATGTATAGAGTATCTGTCATTATATCATAACCTGATTCTCTGCAACTATCAAACTGTCTCAAAGACCATTCAGGTAATTCTGACATGTTAATGCCTGCGTGAAGCCCAAAGGTTTCTAACATAAACCTATTACGTTCTTGACAATTCTCATAACCGTCACTCATACTGACAGAATCTAAAAAAACTTCAATGAATCCGCTTTTGTTTTTAATCATTACCTTAAATGATTCATCATCAATTATTTCTTCCTGATAGAACACATTAGCAATGATTTCTCTAATCGCTTTCTTTTTGATTGAGACTATATCTATAAAATTAAGCAACTCAACAGCTACAGCACTTTCCGTATAAATATCACTGCCCATCGTCAACCTCCTCTAAAATACTGTCGTTAAAAAGTTCGTCTGCAATCATAACGTCTGTTAAATCATTGTCAATAGCACTATGCTTAACAGGTATAGTATGATGTTTCTCTACAATTAGACTTATAAACATACTTATAGATCCAAACATAAAAAGTAATCCAATTATTGTAACTAAGACTTCTCCCATTTTAAATTCCTTAATATGTGTAATATGGTTGCCAAGACCATTGAATTGTTGGCTGATACGTTGTATGAAGTCTTGGGAAAAAAGTAAAGTGCTTTGGCCTTACTGGTTGAATAGTATAGTAAGGGGTCCACATGTAGTATACTCTAGGTCTAACAAAAGTAGTTAGAGTCTGTACTGGTTGTACAGGTACAACCACCTCCGGGTAAACTGGTACGGGTGGAGTTACTATTGGTCTCCATCCGTTTCCATTCGCAAAACATGTTGATGCGAAAATTGTAAATATTAATGTATATAAAATCTTCATTCGTTGTCTCCTTTTGATTCGTATTCTAATTGATTATATACTAATGTAAGTCTAGTATCGTGATCATGATTAATTGGGTCTGATAGTTCCCAGATATCTATAACAGACTCTTCACCTGTGGATGCGTCATGAACAACAATCTCGTCGTTCCATCTAACTGTTCCAAGTTTGGACATTTTGTTTGCTCGTTCATGCAAAAAATTGTACAGTTCTAACCAAGTCATTGTAGTGATCCTTTCGTTTTAGTCTAACAATGCGTTAATTATATCATTCGTCTTTTCAATGTCAAGACTTGAAATATTTTTCTACAAAATCTGTTTGGTCTTCATCGCCCTTAAACATAAACATCATACAATCATCTTTATCGCTCCAATAGCAATCTATCTCATCGTTTGCTGCCATTTTTGCAAGACTTACTCCCATTATCCAATTAAGTATCTGTTCGCATACCTCGATAGCGTTTTGTTCGTCAATAAACCTTACTCCGTCTATTACGCTAGAGTTTTCTTTGACTAAACAACAAACATTTTTCACACTTATTGAAGATTTTAAATCAGTTACAGAAAACCCACAATCTTTAGCAACACGTTTACCCAGAGATTTTGAAAATTTTTTAATGTCTTCTATTTCATACATGATTTCCTCCACGTTGGTTGAATGCTATATTGTAGCACGTAAAGGCACAAAAAAACCCTCCCGAAAACGAGAGGGTTAGAATGTAATAAACTATAATAAATTTATTATTCGGCAGTTACGTTGAGATCGCCAACGTCAAGCGTGAAGGAAATGACGTAAGTTCGTGTCATAATCTCTCCATTTACTGAAGAGGAAAGAGACGAGGTGATCTTGGCAAGATCTGTGTCATGACCAGCGTTATAAGCTGTTACAGCCGTGTTAAGTCTATCAACGAGGTTGAAAGCCACTTCAGAGCCTTTTAGACCGCTGATGTCACCGGCAACAGTATTAGTACTAGCGATAAGCGCATCGCTAAGGAAATCACTTCCCGGCGTAGTGCCAGTTGCAAAAACGCCGCTCGCTGAATCGATTAATGGTAAACCCATGTTATTCTCCTTATTTATTGTTAACAATAGAAACTAGATACAGTATCTGTGTTATTATACACAGTTTAATGATATTTCAACGGGTTTTCTATGTAGGCGTTAGAACTTGAATTATAAGCTTTTTGATAAGCCAAGTGCTTGTTGTTTGTCATGTTGTTGTATATATCCTTGGCTAAATCATATGTACTTTGCGCCCGACCTTTGTTGTTTGGGTTAGACAACTCTACCCAGTTATAAAGATACTTGTTCTTTTCTTTTTTAGTCCTATCTACTTCATACCCTTTAGCTTTAGCCCATTTTTTTATTTCCGACCATTTCATAATCATATTTCCTTAAATTTTAATTTTGTTAGCATTCATAGCTTTAAGTTCGTACATAAGCCTGAATGCTCTGTCTGACTCATTACTATTTAAAGTACCATCGTCAAGATACTTTCTCAGAGCCTCTTCGTCCATTGGGTTTATATCATTGTCAAAATAATATTCCCAAGGCTTCCATCTAACTCTAACACTTTTAATGTCGGTTACATTATTGTCATTCTTATCAGTATGGGAAAATTTAACCCAATACCATTCTTCTGCTAGCATAGCTTCTTCGATAACTTCCACGTTTCTATACTTGCCCGTTAAGCCAAATACTTTCAACCTTCCATTGCCATAAAGCCATTGTAGAACACCGGGATCTTCAAACTTAATTGGGAAAAATATATTACTAATAGAATTAGATACTACAGGATATTTCCAGCCTACCCACTCGGCATTAGTTATGAATCCTATAGAAGCTCCTACAAATAATAATAGGAACTGATAGAATAGAGTTCTCAGTACGCATTTCATGTCTTTGCTCTCTTTGTTGTGTGTGAATCGGCATATATAATCTTTTTTACTCATTATATTATACACCTTTTCTTTTAAGAGTTAAAGAGTCTGAGTCTATTCTTCTCTTGCAATCATCTTTATAACATTCATCGCACAGATAAAGTATACCGAAGTTGTCTACAGTAAATTTAGTTGCCTTATTAATACATGGCCTATCCGAAACAAGTCCGCTTTCCCAATCAATTATCATTTTGTGTTGATTTTCGCACACTTTTTCTTCTATCATTTTTCACTCAAGTGTTTTGTTACTTGTTCCCTTGTTATTTTTTCTATTACTTCTGTTGTCTTTCTTACCTCTATTACTAAAATATCTCCTTCGTCTTTTGCTTCTTTTTTTATTTCTTTATTAATATCCTTCAATAGTTTATTGGGGTCAATATTTTTATTAAGTCTTACGTACAAGCTCATGTTAATTTTCCTTATATTTACATAATAGTCATAAACAGATAGGAGTCACCAAAGAAAAATAAAATTGGTTTTTTCCTTTACAATTAAGCTATAATCTCATGTTGAATGTTTCCAAACACATCGGTTAATCTGAAATCTCTTCCGCTATACCTGTAAGTTAGCTTGGTATGGTCAACTCCCATCACATGTAGTATTGTAGCATGTAAATCGTGCATGTCCATTGAGTCTACTGCTTTATGACCAAAATCATCAGTAGAACCATATCTAATACCACCTTTAATCCCACCTCCTGCCATCCACATAGAGAATCCAGAATTATTATGATCTCTTCCAGTTGCTCCTTCTTTAATGCCCGGAGTTCTACCAAACTCACTACCAAATAATATGATTGTATCATCAAATAAACCACAATCTTTTAAGTCTTGGATCAAAGCAGCAATAGGTTTATCAATAGCAGTTGTATTCTTTTTTAGGTTATCATTAATATTCTGGTGCATGTCCCAACCACCATGACCAATCTCTACAAATCTAACTCCTGCCTCACTAAATTTCTTAGCTAATAAACATTGTTTACCAAACTTAGCAGTAGCTTTATCATTGATACCATACTTCTGTAAAGTTTCTTGTGATTCTTTAGATATGTCAACAGTATTAGGAACACTTGTTTGCATCCTAAAAGCTAACTCATAACTTTCAATCAATCCTTCTAGTCTACTATTTTCCGCACCATCTTTCAAGTGCATCTGATTAAAGTCTCTTAATAAGTCTAAGTCTTTTCGTTGTCTATCTTTAGTTGTAGATGTATTTACAAGATTAGGTATAGCACTCTTACTACCTGCATTAATAGCAGTGCCTTGATATACTGCCGGTAAAAATGAACTACCATAATTATCTGGCCCAATATTGGCATCTATAGTTATAAATCCCGGCAACTCTTTATTCTCTGTGCCTAATCCATATAACAACCAACTACCCATACTAGGTCTACTGAATTGAAAATTACCAGTATGTAATAAACTTCTGGCTTGATTATGATTACCCGTTTTACTCTTCATACCATTCAAGAGGCATAAATCATCTGCATGTTTACGCAAGTGTGGGAAGTTCTCACTAATTTCTATACCACTATCTCCTGCTGGAGTTAAAGGCACTCCCGGTTTCATAATCTTTCTGCCCTTGCTCACAGGATCATCCATGCCTGCTTTTTCTACCATTAAAGGTTTATGATCAAAAGTATCTGTATGAGTCATACCGCCATTCATATACATGAATATAACTCTCTTATTACTGTTCATGACTTCTTCTGCCATTAATCCTTTTAATGCTAACATGCCAAAACCAGCACTACTAGCTTGTAATAAATTTCTTCTATTTAACATTGCGAAATTCTCCTGTGCAGATTATGATTTGTATGAGTTTAGCAAGATCGCTATCTTGTTTAATAAACTCCATAGATTTTTTACTCTCTTGCTCTGTAGGTGGACGACCTAAAAACTTTAGAAATATTTTATTGATGTTGTTGCGATATAATATATTAGGCATAGTCTTGCCCATCTTTTTGTTTTGTTCTATTAATACTTTTGCTTCTTCTTGTGCTAATGATATGATCTTAGGATTATTCATAAGGAATAAAGCCTGAGTAGATACTGTTGTCACGCTTCTCTCAGCATTAAGTAAGCTATTGTCTGGTCTATCAAATATGTCCAATACCTCAATCTTATTATCCCTTAATGATGGAATATAAATTGACCTTGCTCTTGTCTCACTAATATACTTTCTTAATTCTTTGCTAGAATTTTTTATACCTGTTTGGAAATCGTTTACATTTTTATGAGACTCATCCAGCTTGCCTGATATAAACAATAATGAATCTCTCATCTGTTCAGCCTCTAGTCTTTTTTCATTCATTCTCCAGAAATAGATATTGTCAGGATCAATTTCATAATTATGTTTATCAAACTTGCTACTACGCTTATAAGCATTACTCATCACAATAGTTTTAATAAGTCTTTTATTTGATAGCCTACCTGTAACAAATTTAGTAGACAAATAGTTCATTAGTTTAAGATTGGTAGGTTCTCCACCAAGTATACCAAAATTATCAAAACTATCCAGTATACCCTTACCAAACAAATGCATCCATACTCTATTTACGTGTACCCTATATGTTAGAGGATTAGTTTTATGTGTTATCCATTCTGCTAGTTCATATCTTCCGCTTGTATTATCAAAATTAAGATTAGGTCTATCACTAAATATCTCTGGTAATCTTCTTGGTACTTCATCGCCCAGATTATTTACTTCACCCCTGATTGCCAGCTTGACTTCGCTCATCTTGTCTTTGTCTTTAACAGACATTACAGGCTCTAAATGCTTTAAGTATCTTAAATACTCTTCAGGTAATTTGGCCTTAGCTTCATCTAACCTTTTTTGCCTTCTACCTAACTCTCTGTTTAATTGATCTTCCGTGGCTCTTTTATTCCAAGTCTTTATAGATTCTATTTGATACTCAGCATTTTTAATGTCACAAAGTAAAAACCATTCTTTTATCTTTTTCTTATTATATAGCTCTTCAGTCTCTCCATTTACTAGAAAATCATAATCACCAAGATAACCAGTATTATTGTTACCTCTATACAATCCATCCATGTTATAAGTATTATTAAACAC
>Ga0181410_1000476_pt1 | contig 17908 bp, 25 predicted proteins | sample 33SPOviralmetaG_FD_130112 | JGI IMG/M metagenome (GOLD analysis project Ga0181410, IMG submission 130112) | Marine viral communities from the oligotrophic San Pedro Time Series (SPOT) site, San Pedro Channel, CA, USA - 33 SPOT_SRF_2012-06-20 | ecosystem: Environmental > Aquatic > Marine > Strait...
GCCTTCCTCGTGGCCTCTCAGGCCCTGATCACCCGCGCAACAATGGAGACAGCATGAACGACGACAAGCGAGCAGGGTGGACCGTCAGCGGCTCCCATGTGGTGCTGCCGCTGGCGATGGTCCAGGAGATACAACAGGTGCTCGACATCCTCGAGGATGCACGCCTGCACGGTAACGAGATGGCCGAGCGTAGCGCGCTGCACATCCTCGGCCGGCTCATAAACGACGAGATCGGCCAACCGGCCACGAGGGCAGCAGGATGACAGATACCGACAGAGCACGACGAGCGGAGGCGCAGCTATCCGAAGCACGCCGGCAGATCCAGGCACTACTCAACGAGCGAGAGAGCGCCCGCGACATTGTCGCCCAGGCTCAGTGGGTGGTGATGTCCGGTCTCAGCGGGCTGATCACTGACCTGCTCAGGAACGATCGCGACGTCTACATCTCGGTACTGGCTGGCGCTGGCGTCGAGATCACCCACCAGCACCGGAACGCCGCAGACCGTACCGACGAGGAGACTTACTGCGGCGCCACTATCGGCGAGGCTGTAGCCCTCTGCCGTGCCCATCTACAGGAGACAACATGAACACCATGCGCACTATCGCCCGAACCATCGCCCGAACCATCACCAGCGCAGCCCGCAGAGCCCTCGAGGCGTCGGAGCGTGTGAGCCCTGCCCATGCTGTGCTGCTCGGCCTGAGTTGCGCCGTGGTCATGCTCTGGCCCGCCGATGCGTGGCCGGTCCTGCTCATCGCTGCCGGCGTTGCTGTCGATGCTGCTTGAGCTGCTGATTCAGGCACTGACCGCCGCCGCGCTGGTTAGTGCCGTGTGCTCGTTGGGCTCTTGCTGAGCACCTGATACGTACCCTCGGCGGTTCCCTCGCCTGGGTCCGCCACTGCCAGCCCCCAGCCGCGCCTCACGCATCGCTGACCGTACTCGTTCCTAACTTCCTCACCCTCTGGGTATGTCGCAAGGTGTGGGTCGGTCGGGAGCAGTGTGGCCAACAACCAGACCGTGCCATCCTCGCCGCGAGCGACGAACGCCAGCCGATAGCCTGCGCCGGGTAGCCTGTACTGAACCCGGAGGGCCTGCGGTGCTCCTCGTGGTCCATGCTCCACCAGCTCGCCGCTCAGTGCATCCTCTGGCGTGACTCGTCCGAATGGTGGGCCGACCCGTTCAGAGGGCCTGACCCGCTTACGGACCCGGTCTCGCTGGATCGTCCGGCGCAGATGGTGAACAGCGCTGCGACGGCTACCAGTCCACCTCGCGAGCCGGTCGGGCAGTACGTCGCGAAACATCACCGACGCCTGAGTGCCTGGCGCCCGCGCTCCTCAACAGCCAAGCGGCGAGCCTCGGGGTCTTCGAGTCCTGGCAGCGCTGGCGATGTGGCTGGACGCTGCCGCAGTCGGGCAATCTCAGAACGGGCCTCGGCGTGTGCCTGCCGCAGCTTGTCCAACTCGGCGAGGCGCCCTACTTCAGACTCACGAGCGACCACGTTAGCGCGCCCCAGGATGCGCTCAGCGGCTTGCTCGGCGATGGCCTCGGTGTCGACAGTGGTGCGACGGGTGCGAGCCAGCAGGAGGGCAATACCGAGCCCGAAAATGAGCTTGATGGCATCTCTGACGAACCCAACGACAGGGACCGAGCTGGGCCTGATGCGATTCTGCTCGAGGAGCTCGTCAACGGTCCTCTCTGCGGCGTCGTCAACAGCCTCATTGAGAAGCCCGATTAGTATCTGGTCCTCTGCGGGCAGGCTCTCGGTCCAGTCGACGGGCTGTATGGCTGGCTCGACCACCTCTGCGGGTGCATCCTCGGCCACCTCGGCGAGTACTTCCTCGAGGACAACCGCCACACCCTCGGCCTGCGTGTCGGTGATGGGCTCGTCAAGCATCATGGCGGCAGGCTCCACCACTGGAGCATCGGCGCAGGCCAGGAGCAGGGCGATCACTCATCACCTCCAGACCGGAAGCTAGACAGCACACCGCCGAGACCGAAGAGCCGGCCGGTCGGCAGACTCGGCAGCCTGCGGCGTAGCGGCTCCTCCTCGTCGTCGTCGTCCGTGTCGGGGTCTGGTGCGTAGTCCTCACCACCGAGCAGGTCATCAGCGCGAGGGTCTCCGAGAATGGCGCGATCAGTTGCGAGCAGGTCCGTTAGCCGGTCCTTGACCGCTGCTGCGCTGCCACCGTCCACCGCTGCGCCAGTCTCCTCGACATCCTCGTCAAGTCGTGGCATCCAGTCGGGGATGGGCGCCTTGGGTGCCACCTCACGAGGCCGGCCGATCACCGTGGGGCGCTCACTGGGCAGCTCTGGCTCTGGCTCGGCGAGGGCCTCACGAGCGGCGCCGATAGCATCGTCAGCGACAGCGAGCAGGCCAGCGACACCAGCCGAGCCGGTGCCAAGGATGCGAGCGGTGGCGAGGTTCATCAGGCCATTGAGGAGGGTCTCGAAGACGAAGCCGTCCACCGCCTCGAGCATGTCGCGCACCTCTCGGCGTCGGACCTTGCTCCAGGTGGCTCGGGTGTCGAGCTCGTCAGCGACCAGGCGGAAGAAGTCGCGCCGGGTGCGCTTGAGTGCGCGCCGTGTTGTCAGGCCTCCGTCGAGGTATCCCCGATACTGACCGGCGAGCCAGTCGCTCTGCTCGTCGAAGTAGTCCTCAAGGAAGTCGACGAGCTTCTCTCGGTCGGCCTTGTCAAACAGTCCCACGGTTCACCTCTCGGGCCTGTCCCCAGGCATGGATGCCACGTGCCAAGCACTGGCCGAGCACACTCACAGAGTCAGCGCTCTCAAAAAACGCCTCTTGGTGGGGCGCATAGTCAAGGAATGCCGGCTCGTAGCAGATGGCCGGCGCCCTGACTCCGCGAATCGTGGAGAACGCTCGGCTCGTCCAGTCGCTGCTCTTGGCTGGCCAGATGCGGACCCGAGACCCGATAGCCGGCAGCTTGGCGAGCTCGGCGCCGATGGCATCGGCGAGGGCTGGCCCATTGCCTTGGCTGCTCCTGCCGTCGTAGAACACCGCGCCATAATTGGCGCTCTGGCCGCTGCGAGTCCGCCTGCCGCCGGTAAGGCTATTGAGATGCAGGGCCACGTACAAATCAACGTTTGCACTGTTCGCGGACTTGTGCCGATCCCCGTATCTGCCGTGGCTCATGGGGTAGACGCTATGACCGAGCCGTCGTAGCTCGATCTCTGCCGCCAGAGAGATGAAGCCAGTCCAAATGGCCTCGCTTTCTGTCACGTCTGAATACTCGCCGTCGTTGTCCAGGTCACCCCAGGCGCCGAGGTCATCGATGCGCTTGCCGGGTTTGCCGACATGCTGCCTGTCCAGTGCGATCAGCATGGCATACCACCGCGCAGGCGGGCTTTGATGTCGAGGTCTGATCCTGCAGTCCCTGCGGTGCTGAAGAGCATCGCGACGTATACGGTGCCGCTACTGACCTCGGTAGGGTTGACATCGCTGCGGATGGTCGTCCCGCTTGCCGTGTAGTAGTGGCGGCTCATGGCGCCGCCTACGCCCTTCTCGTCGATGCCGACCTGGAACGCAGCCGACACGCTGCTGCTCTTGTTCTCGTTGTTGGTCGTCGCGAGGTTGGCGTTGCCGCGCTTCACAAACGTCGAGACACCACCGGCATTCGATACGCGCAGCTGCAGGAACCGGGTGGAGGTGTTTCCGTCGATGTCGGCGAGGCTGGTGGGCTTGCTGTCGGCTCGCAGGATGGCGATCACCACGTTGGTCAAATTTTGCTTGGTCACCCAGTCAAACTCGAGGCAGGCCGGCCCGGTGATGGTGTCGCCGATATCCCAGATCATGCCGCCGACCATCGAGTCAATCCCGCCACTGGGCGCGGCCTGGCCCGAGTCGATGCGCATAACGATCTCGTCAGGAGTAGAGCCCTGGCTGACCTTCCCGCTCGTGTCTGATAGCTCGGTTCCATCCCCGTACAGTAATTTCTGGCTTGAGCTTCCGCCGCCGCCGCCAGAGGTCGGCACGCCTGGAAATATGACCGTAGGGCGCGACATCCTACCAACCCACCAGGATGTGCAGGATGGTCGTCACTGAGTTGTCGCTGCCGCTGTCTGGCTTGGGACGGTAGAACAGCGAGCCGGTGTTTGTGCTGAAAGTGGCGCCGCCGACAATCTGATTGTCAACGAGTGCAGCAGCGGTCGCCTGCTCAAACACCACATTAGTGCCAGCCGGGTTGGTCGCGATGCCAAGGATAGGGTCGACATTGCTCCCCGATCCCGCTGTCTTGTCGGCGATGATCCGGAGCAGTCGGCCTCGTGTGATGCCCAGCGGGATCTCGATTTCAGTGCTGGCACCGACGCTTGTCTGTGCAATCACCACGGTGATCTCTTGGCCTTTGCGGCTCACCTGTGCGCTCATTATCTCTCCCCTCGTTCAGTCGTTCGGTCTGGGGATGTCAGCATACCCCATGTCTTGACATTGAAACAGTCTTAGCCGGATGCCTTGAGGCTGCTGATCCTCACCGGGTCATCGTCGAGAGCCAGCGAGAGCGCCCAGGCATAGCCCGTCCATTCCTTGCTCAGTACGGTGGCCAGGAAGACCCGTCCAAGGCTCTCGGAGTCAAGCCTCACCTGATCACCGGGCATCAGGTATCCGAAGCGAGCAGCGGCGAGATAGGGGCGCTCACTGTAGCCAAGGCCCTGCGTCCTGACCCGCTCGCGAGCGATGAGGGCCGCGCTGGTGTCGTCGTATATGTGCTCAAGCTCGAGCGCCTCGCTCTGGATAATCGGCGCCTCTGGGTCGGTGCTCCATCGGTTGGCGCTGATGATGGCGTACTCGTCCGAGAACTGCTCGGGGTCCGATGTGTCAGCGTCTGGCGTGAGGATGATGCGCCGCTTGTAGTCGCCGGTCTTGGCTCGTGGTGCGAACTTGATGGCCACCTCGTTCACCACCTCGCCAAGCTGCGTCTGACCAACGATAGGGCCGATGGGCTCAAACTCCGGCCCCTCGGTGATGAGCGCCAGCCCCTCAGCCATCGCCGTATCCAGCACGCGCCCCAGCGGATACAGCCCCAGAGGCCCGGCGCGCACCTCGACAAGCAGAGAGTCGAGCAGCCGAGTAACGAACGACCAAGGCGATAGACTGGCCTCGCTGATGTAGGTAGCCACCTGCACCCGGTTGAGGATGCCGGCCTCTGCTATCCACTTCTCCACATCGACCCGCAGCGAGGTTCGAAGCAGCGCCCACGCGCAGACGTCGCCCAGTCCAGACAGGGCCGAGCCAGAGAAGGGCGAGCGGATGCCGCCTCCGCCATTCCACACACACCAGTACTCGGTGCTCTTGGCGCTGATGCCGCCCGGGCTGCTGATGTCGACCACTGCCACCAGGCGCCCGAGTCCATCGGTCTCGTGTGCGACGTTGAACACCTGACTTGATGTGCCGGTGTCATCAAACACGGTGACCGTAGACGCGACCACCTCATGCCCAGCAATCAGGAGCTTGGTGTGATTGCTGCCTGACTCGGCGAGCGGATAGGCCGGACTTCCTGACGTGCCGGAGGAGGTGCCGTCAGCCTTCCGGTATACGCCAGGGGTACCGATGATCACCGGGTAGACCTTGCCATCACTGAGCCCAGGCGCAGCGCTATAGGTGGCATCCGTGATCGCTGCGGACGGGTCGAGCAGTAGGCTCACATCGTCGCCGGGGTTGTCATCCAAGGTGAAGGACAAGAAGCCGGGGTCTCGCTCTGGGTCAGCATAGACGGGCTGAGAGAGCCGGCCAGTCAGCAGGGCGAACCGCTCGGCGTAGGTCTGGCCAGCGCGGCCGCTTGACCGGTCCACGAAGACAAAGAACAGGTGACCAGCGACCGCCTCGAGGCGATGACCTCGGGCGACCTGGTCGGCGATGTTGACGCCATCCAGGAACACGGCGAGAGGTACGCTATTGCCCTCCTCCATGCCCTCTCGCGTGGTCTCCTCGATGTAGTCCACATCACTTAGGGCCTCAGCGTAGTGGATCACCCGCCCATCCCTGACGACGTCCACCGGCTCGGTCGCGAGGTGGTACTCCACGCCGCCGAATGTGAGGTCAAGGCAGTAGACCGGCCGGGAGTTGTTGAGCTGGCTGCTGTTGGGGATGCGCGGTGCCACTATCGGAGCTCCTCGATGACGATGGTAGAGAAGCGCATCGCCTCGCCCGCTGTCGTGCTCTCCTCATCGCCTACCACGCTCTCAAACTGGCCCGCGCTGGTGATGGTGCCGACCATGTGAGCGTGCCGGCGCCTAAATGTCTGGGTGTCCGCGCTGCCGGTGCTGCGAGCGATGCGCGGGAAGTATGCGACAGGGTCGCGAGCGCCCACCTTGCGCATCAGCCCGAGCAAGGACAAGGGCAGATCCTTGGCGGCTGCTACAGCGGTATTCCCGGCCGTTGTGGTGCTGGTGATGTAGTCGGGATCAGCCGACGTCCCCTGTGTCTGCGTCGTGTCGATGGGGTCTGGCCATGCGAGCCGCACGGTGCGGCCTCCAGGACCAGCACGCACAGCGCGAACGGTGCCGCCTGGCGTGTCCTCGGTCAAGTCCCCCGACTCCAGCATTGTGATCCGGCCACGTCCGTACTGTTGGCCGAATACAAAGACCCGCCCCAGTGAGAGGTGACCTAGGCGCACATCTTGCTGAGCGGTGCCGTCGACGGTGTACGGTGCGGTTGTCTGCGCGTCGATCTTGAGCGCCCAGCCGCCGCCGGTCTCGCCGTCAGTGTGGAAGGTCATACAGACCATGTCGGGGATGAGCGTGAGCGTGGTGGTCGCTGGCTCGCTGCCGTCGATTCCCTCGAGGAGAAATGTGGGCTTCGGTCCGCTGACGTTGCTGGCGAGCGTGCCTGCTGTGTTGCCGCTGATTTTGCGACAGATGCCAGAGGCGAACCGAACCGACCAGCCGGCGCATTCGTTCTCGTACAGATACCGGCCCGAGCTCGTGGTGGGCAGGGATGGCGGATGCAGCTCTGACCCTCTGCGGGTGTAGCTGTAGCTGGTCGTAATTGTGTTGTTGATGGTCGCGACAGTCACCCAAGCCGAGGAGCCGGTATCCCAGCGCTGAACCGCTCCGCTGCTCCAGTTGATGCCGCCCAGTGCGATGTAGGCAAGCGTTGAGCCTAAGCCCTGCTCCTCTGCTCCGGGCGTAGTCGCGTCCTTGTTGAGCACAAACGGTATGAGCTGCTCGGCCACGTTGCCGCTGGTTACTGCGGTGCTGCGCCATTGGGTGCGAGGGCTCGGGCTCTCACGGTGGAAGATGCGCGAGATAGGATGGTCGGCTGCGCTGTCGATGTTCCAGCTCTGGTCTGCCATCGCCGAGCCATCGACCGCCGACATCCTCACGCCATCGTCTACGCCGATGTATCGGCCTCGCCGGCTGAACGTCCGGCCTCTCAAGTCGTCAGGGTTGGTCTGGCCTGCTCCGAGACCGCCATTAGCATACGAGCCGTCCATGTAGTGGACCTCGTGAATCTTGTAGGCGGTGGTCGAGCTCGCCGAGATGCTGCCGAAGCGGACGATGTCCGTCGAGCCGCTGCCGCTGGTCAGGCTGTGCCCTTGGATGGCTCCTGACCATTCCCTATCGTTCAGGCTGCTCAGTGCTCGGTACCAGACGGACAACTTGCCGCCTGCGATGGCGACCAGCACATCGATGCCGCCGCTGGGCGCTACGCTGCTCTTGTCGGTGCCTACCTGCGCGCCTGCGTTGTTGTCCCACATTCTGAATCCGGCAGTGGTGAACCGTACAGACACGCTGTAATCATTCGAGCCATCACCAGACCGGACCAGCAGCGCGATGTGGTCAGCAGTCAGCGCGCCGCCGCTGGTGACGGTGAGGCCCATGCGAGCGATGACGCCCTGGGCGACCGTCGATGTGGCGGCGAAGGTGCTGTACTTGTTGTTGCTGCTGGTCGACCGGTTGAGCAGACCGTCCGTCCCGATCGTGTCGGTCCCTGCTCCTGTGGTCGTCAGGCTGGACACGTTCGCCGGCAGTTCAAACGGCAAGTATGACTCGGTCCAGCTGCTGCGCTGGTATGGCGCGGGGTAGGTGATGCGGCCCGGCAGGGTCACCGTCGAGTGACCACCCAGGAACGTCGCCGAGAGGGTCGTGGAGCTGGTGACGTCGGTGGTGCTCAGGCCGATGAGCACCTGACGCCCGCGATGGCTGACGCCTACGAAGCCGGAGAGGTAGGTCGAGCCGTCGCCGGTATAGACGACGAGAGCGTCAGCGGCTTGTGTGGCTTGCGCGTCACCGTCACCAACGTACTTGTACGACTCGCCTCCGTCTGTGCTTCGGAGCATGTATACGCCGTTAGGATGGTCAGAGCCGCCCACCCCGGTGTAGGCCAGCCGACCACAGTAATACACCGCGCCATCCTCATCGACCCAGGCAGAGCCGTCGCCATCGGTCACAGTGTAGTTGCCCGCGCTGTAGGTGATGATGACCGGAAGCGCCTTTACCGCATTGCCGTTCTCCTTGAATTCAAGCAGGCCGGTCGCGGTCAAGACGTTGACGATGCGGTCTGAAATCTTCGAGAACGCTGACGGCAGCTTCACCGAGTACAGGTATCCATCGGTGCCCGGTAAGTTGAAATTCTGCGAGGGGAAGACGACGTTTAAGGCTCCGTCTATGTTGACAACAGACTGAAACGAGAATGGAATTTTGTTGTTTGAATCAAACGCAATTTCAGCAATCTCGACACCTAAGAAACGGGCGCCCCTGCTGGTCGATGCCCATTGGCCGATGTAGTCCCGAGGGTCTGCGGTGCCGTTGGCGTTGGCTGTCAGGCGGCCAACAAGCAGGCACTGACCACCAGCGAAGCCCATACGCAGCCGCCCGACCTCATAACCAGCCACACCCCCGCCAGGTGAGCCGCTGATATCTACGCCAGCATCCAGCGCGTACTCGCTGACGGTCTCCCATGTGGCGCCGTCCTTGCTGCGATGTGTGGCGATCTGCGCCAGCTCGGCATCGTCGTCATAGATCCAGTGGCAGCAATAGAGGTACCCGTCGACTCGGTTGTAAGCGATGGCCGGGTGATACCCATCCGTCGGCGCGGTGCTGCTGGTGTAGACCGTCGCTGTGCTCCACGTGCCGGCGCTCGGGTCATAGGTCGCAGCCTCGACAGCGTATGCTGTCGGCGTCAACGACTGCCGCTGGTAGACCACACAGATGCGGTCCGAGTTGTCGGTGGAGTAGAACGCCGCAGCGTCAGGGTCAGAGAGCGCGCCGGTGAGGGTCTCGGTCGTCGAGCGGATGACCTGATGCGAGCTGGTCGGCTGGATGTCCTGCCCTCGCCAGTTGGTGTCTCCCTCGTATCGGTAGACAAACTCCGCGCCGCCCTCGGCGCCTGGCTGCCCTCCGCGCTGGGTGCGGATGCGTAGCTGCTTAGATGCGCTCTGCGTCCCTGCCGTCTGGATGGCGAGGCTGTAGGCGCCCTGCGGGACTGCCTGCCCTACCGTCGGCCCCTGCTCGCTGAACGTCGCCTTATCGGTCCAGATGTGGTCAGAGGTCAGGGTAAAGGGCACGCCGAGCCCGCGAAGGACATCACCGGAAACGTCAGAAGCCATATCAGAGTCCCATGTCAAGCTGAAGGAAGCGAGCGCGGGCGGTATCGCCTACCTCACATTCTACCGTGAGCGCTGCGCCGGCTCGACTGTAGCTGGCCGGCAAACATCCCCCGTTACAGACCTCGATGCCGAGAAGGTGAACCGCGCTGTACTGGCTGGCGAACGTCACACCCTTACCTGATAGACACTCGGCCTCGAGGACGTAGATCGTCCCTGTGGTCGGGTAGGACTCCTCTGGTGCCATGCAGGCCAGCAGCAGGGCGATCATGTGCCCACCGGGCTGTGCTGTGCCCACTGCCAGTATCGGCAGACGATGCCATCAGGATGGACATGAGGCGCGGGCAGCGGCCAGTCGAGATTGGGGACCGGTCGCACCAGCCAAGAGAGCAGGAGGGCCATCAGTAGCCGCCCTGCGGCTTGGGGTGAGGGTTGGTCCGCAGGGCACGAGCGTATCGACTGGTGCCACGGCGACCGCTGCGGAATAGCTCACGGTCGAGATGGGTTCGGCCGATGGTCGCTGTGATGCGCCCGCTGCTCTGTACTCGCCCGGTGTTGACGTCGTTGATTAGCTGCGTGCCCATGCTGTTCGTCACGCCAGCCGGCCCGCTGGCCTCGGTCGTCAGCACTCGCCGGCCTCCGCTCATCCGCTCATCTGGCGCCAGCGGGTCACGAGAGCCGGGCATACCTGTACCGATGTGAGCAGTAGGCGGTGGCACCGCTGCGATAGTGGCGATCTGCATAGCGCCAAGAGCGCCCATCACTACCGCTGCCGGAGGACCGAAGATCGGCCCCAGCTCGAGCGCCTTGGCTACACCCTTGGCCGTGCTGATGGTCGCCTCGACGATGCCGCTGGCTTGGCTCACACGGTAGGCGACGAGGGCGGCTTTCTTGTTCTTGTCCGCCATGACGGAGGCGAAAGCCGCTGTGGTCTGCGTGATCTGCTGGTTCGCATCCCGGGCAAAGGCAACCCGTTTGGCTTGGGTCTCAGCAGCCATCCTCGCCGTGTCATCTTGGTGCTTCTGCTCCCTGGCCTCATTCACCCGGTTGAAGTGCTCGATGACGGTCTCTTCCTCGCCCCTTGCGAGGGCGCGGTTCTGCGCATCCTGCTGCTGTGTCCGCCCCAAGCTGTTCAGAGCATCTTGAGCCTGCCGGGCTGCTCTGGCTACGTCGAGTAGTTGCTGTTCTTCAGCCTTGAGAGACTCGCTGGCCTTGTCGGTCGATGTCGCGGATGCCTCCTGCGCCTGCTCAGCTTGAGACAGCAGAGCGTTCTGGTTCTTGAGCGCTGCCGACCGCTCATGAATGCCTTGTATTGCCCTGTCGCGGGCAGCATCGTTAAGGTCCGATGCTGCGGTCTCTTTGATCAGCGCAGTAGTGGCCCGGTCTACCTCAGCATTGAAGTCGAGCAGCGCGAATTGCTGCTTTGTCATCTCGCCGGTAGCCAGTGCCAGCCCTCGGGCTGTCTCCCGCTCAAGCTGCGCCAGCGTCCCCGCTGCTTGGTTCATCCTCTTGTGACGCTCGGCGTTGATCTTCAGCTGCTCGTTCTGCTTTTCGAGCTCCTCGTTTGCATCCGAGATGCCAGACTCGAGCGCCTGATAGACGGCAATGGCAGCGATCAGCGTAACGCCGATAGGGCCGAGCGAGACCATGAGCCCCTTGAATGCTGCCGAGAGTCGAGCAGTGGCGCTCGTCTGCACGTTGGTCGCAGTAGTCAGGGCGGGGAGTGCTCGCTGCATGGCAACGAAGCCCGACAGCGCGGCGCCCATCTCGGGATTGACTGCGCGCAGACCGGTGGCCAGGCCCCTCACGCCTCCCTTGCTCATGCCCTGGAGGGCCTTACCAGCCGAGCCGGCAGCGTCACCCATGCCGCCGAGGCCCTCGCCGGTATCGTCAGCACTCCCGCCGAGGTCACCGAGCGCGCCTTGTGCCCTGCCGATCTCCGCTTCCAGCTCCGAGGCATCGCCCCGGATTCTGATCAGAATGTCGCCGCCGTCTACCTCAGCCATGAATCTGCCTCATGCGCCGGTCAAACTCGGCGCGCTTTGCCCGCTGGGCGTTCTGCTTGGCCTGCTCTGGCGTTTCAGTGAGTAGCCGGTGCTCGGCGAGTAGCTGCGTCTGCACTGACCGATCCAGAGACAGGAACCAACCCGGCTGCTGTCCCCAGAGGCGATCAATGCGCAAACACATCAGATCACCGATACCCCGGCGCCGGTAAAATCCGCAGTCTCCGAGACCTCCTGCTCGCTCGGCAGTGTGGTGGTGAGCCAGTCGGCGACGGTGCGACCGCCCCTGATGATCTCGCCGAGCTGCACGCCGCGAGGAATGAGCACCTCCATCACGCTCTCCCCGTATGCCACCAGGTCAAGCGAAGCGGTGCGGTAGGAGGGCAGCGGGAGGCGCTCATCGTCGAGGACGAGGCCGATGGCAGCAGCGGAGCAGCGGAGCAGTCGAGCGCGGTAGGTCGGATCTTCGGGCTCGGTTGGCCAACTGACGGTGAGGTCAGCCAGCGCGGTCCATGATGCCGGCTTGCGAATCTGGAGGTCAGGAAGGGGGGAAAGCGTGACGGTCTTCATTGGTTACCTCAGCTCGGGCCGGTTGCGGCGTAAGCGCCCATGACTTCAGCGGTGACCGAGATGGTGTCGGGGGAACCTTCGCTGAATTCCCAAGTGCAGATGCAGGGGCTGAACGTCACCTGCTGATCGGTCGATCCGTCTTCAACGGTGAACTCGATGGTAATGTTCCACTCCTCATGCGCTGCGCTCACCTTGGTAAAGCCCGAGGCGTTGCCGGTCCCGTCGAGGAAGTCGCACAGCGTGAGATCAGAGCCGGCGCTGGTCGTGAACATCCGCATGTGAACGTCGAAAGTGACGGTCAGCACTGGATCGTCGCCCTTCCTGCTGCCGACGATGACGCCGCGATCTCGGATGACGATGCGCTCTGCCTTCTCTCGCCCAAAGCTGACGTTGCCGTTCTCGTATGCGACGGTGTAGCTGTTGGATGCACCGTTGTCCTTGAGTACGATAGTGCCATCACGTGGCACCTTGACGGTTGTAGATTCTGCCATGGTTTACCCTCTCATGCTCTCGGCGAGCGTTACTGCGATGTCCGCTTGCAATGCGGGAATCAGGTTTAGCGTGAGCCTCTCCTGTACCTCGGTGTAGACGAGGCGCCTGGAGCGGGCTCGGTGGATGTACACGGCATAGCCTCGGCCGCGCTGACGAGCCTCGTTAATGAGGCTGACAAATAGCTCTGTCGGGCTCACATCAATCTCAGCCTGCCATGCATCGCGGCTGATGCCCGTATCGACAGGCCAGCCGTCGCGGGCGTCTTCGACCATACTGGCGGCGTGCTGCTCGAGAACAGGGCGCAGCACATCGAGGTCGAGCCGACCACCGGACTCGAATACCGGCGAGAGCTGGCGCGTGCTGGCAAGCTTGACGTCCATCAGCGCCTCCGAACCAGGCGCCGCAGTCGGCGGACCTGAGAGAACACCGATGCGGTCTGTTGCTGTGGCGTCGCCAAGAACAGCGAGCGCTGTGGCTCCTGCTGTGCTGGCTGGCTGTAGCGCTCGGTCTCGGTGATGGTCATGTTCAGCCGCTCGACGATGGGCGGCAGGATGCGATCACGGATGATGAGCAGCTGCTGCTCCCAGAGCGGCCCGTCCTCCCCTTCCCCGGCGCGGTGAACCCACTGCGAGTAGTCCACCCCGTTGCTCACCCGGTAGCCGATGAAGGGCGTCTGTATCGCCTGCACATCCCATCCCGCTCGACTGCGCCCGGTGACGACAGGCCAGCCCTGACGGAGCTGCACGAGCACATCCTGAGCGCCAGCCAGGAGGACGATGAACTCGCCAGCCGACAGCACCCGCATCTCTCCGTGCTTGCGCTTGAGGTGTCGCGTCACGCTGCGTAGCTCGATGTCGAGGTCGACACTCATGGCGCGCTCATGTCGAGATTGAAGGTGACTCCAAGCTCGAAACTTTGGACCATGAACGCGCCGCCCTGTAGCCGTGTCGTGGTCACTGGGCCGAACGTCAGCGCCCCCTCAGTGGTTAGGCTGGTCCCTGGCTGGATGAGATAGCGCTGTGCCGTGTGGAGGTCCTGTAGCGCCTGCGATGGTGCCGCCAGACCTGCTCCCGGCTTGAGCTCATGGCCGAGCTGGACAGTAAACCGAGCAGTGACCCGCAGACCATCGGCGCGCGCTGCCTCTCGGCTGCGCTGCTTGCGGTCGCCAGCGGGGAGACAGGCCACCGAGCGATGTCCACGAGGAGCCCCAGCACCAAGAAGACCGTTCGGTGACCTGCATTCAACCAGGCCCGTCCCGGTAGTCAGGCGGGCGATGGCTGCAGTGAGGGCGGTGGCATAGGTCACCGGGTGAACCTGCCCAGACGACCAGAGGACAAGACAAGGACCGGCGAGGCGGGCTGCTGCTGCTCTCCGATGGTGTTGTCTTCGCCGTCATCCATCCGGCTGCGGATCTGGCCATACAGACGGGGTAGCGTCTGCTCGAGGCGCCTGGCCTCGTCGCGGTACGGTCCACCGTCGCCCAGGGTCAGCGCGAGGTCATCCAGGGCATACACGAGAGCCTGAGCGGTGAGCCATGGGCGCAGCGCCGAGGGTGTGCGCATCCGCCAGAACGGGAGCGCCTCGGCATAGAGCCGGCTGGACAATTCGGTCCAAGCGTCTGATACGAATTTCTGCAAGTCGCTCGCCCCTGTTGTCTGGAGCGCGGCCAACCGGCTGTATCGGTTGGTCAAGTCGGTGGTGCCGATGGGCGGATACAACCGGGCGAGGGTCAGCGCGGCGTCGTTGTAGAAGTCGTGCGCGTCGCCGCCGATGGTCGCCGTGAACTTGAGCAGGAAGCCCTGGCCTAAGGTCTTGCCGCTCGTGGTCGCAGCGGTCACCGTGTAGCTCAGTGTCCCGCCGCTCTCAGAGGCCGAGACCGCATCGAGCAGCACCGTCCCGCCCGAGTCCCAGAGCGAGAAGGTGACAGCCGACACGGTCGGCGCGCTGCCGCTGTGCTCCACGGCGACGGTGATGGTGGTGTCCTGCCCTTGTGGGATGAGAACAGGCCCGGTCCATCGTGCGCTGTATGGTGTGCCGTCAGCCATCAGACGGTCGAGAGCGCTACGCCGTCATTGCTGACCACGCGCCAGACCAGAGCGCCAGCCTTGACCGAAGCGCGCAAGGTGATCTCGTCGCCTGCATCTGCAAAAGCCAGCGTGTTGTCCCCGGTCTGGTTGACCGTCGCTGCTGCCGTCAGCGTAAGGTTTCCACCGTCCACGCTGAACTGAAGACTCACGAGCTGGCCTGCAAAAACCGCAGTGCCAAGCGTGCGGGTCTCGGCGCCTGCTGAGGTCAGGGCACAGACGGCGTGATGGTGGAAGGGCAGCGGGATAGCGCCAGCGTTGCCGGGGTCTGCGACTTCGACGAGGCCGGGCATGCGGACGGATTTATTGGCCATGATGTGCTCCTGATATCAGCGGTTAAGCGCCCCAGGTCTACAGCGTAAACCCGGAGAATGATTAGCGTTTCTTGTCTCGCCGGTCGGCGCGGATGGCCGCATCCTTGGCGATCTTGCGAGCCTCGGTCGTGCTGACCTTGCCCTTGTTCGATTCGATGATCTGGCGCGTCATGCGGTCGATGCTGGCGCGTCGGTTTGGATTCTCACCCATCGGCCCGGCTCCGCTTGCGGGTGACCTTGCGCGCTGGCTCCGGCTCCGGCTCGGGCTCGGCCTGCATGGCATCGAGCATCGCTACCGCCTCGTCGAGCTTGGTCGCGAGGTGAGGGTTGAGAGCGACGGTAGCGCGAAGGCGCTCTATCTTGGCGTTCTGAGCGTCGATGTACTCCATCAGGGTCAGCGGGTGCATGGACTGCACCATGCCGACGTCCCTGAGATGGGCACGGAAGGCGGCGAAGACCCGCGCCCCTTCTCGCTTGTTCCATCGAATGCGGTTGCTCGGGGTGACGGTCGGCACCTGACCCGGCTCGACGTACCAGTGTGGGCCTCTGGTGCCGTTGCCGTTGACGGTCTGGTAGTAGCGGCCATATCCGTAGAACAGGGCGCTATCGACATCCTCGCCATCCCTGAGTAGTCGGCGATCATCATCGCGGATGATGGTGCCGCCCTTCGCGGTGGCTCCATTGATCGCCGGCTGGAGGTTGCCATCCTTGCCTACACCGTTGACGCCAGGCTTGCCGAGCAGCTTGGACAGTCGAGGAATCCAGCCGTACTCAGCATCAAACTCCCATGCGCTTTCGTAGTGCACGAAGATGAACTGGCAGGCGGGCTTTGACTGTGGCCGCAGCGGCAAGATCTCGGGGTCTCGACTCGCAACCGGAGCGCGGCGAAGCGATGCGGCCGAGAGGGTGTGTGACTTCTTCATGATGGCAACCTCTGGGGTGGTTGTTGTGAGGGGTCTTACTCGTCGCTGATGATCTGGCAGGCGCGCAGGTCTTCAGCCTCGACAACGCTCGGGAAGATCGAAGCGATGAGCGAGGTGACGAAGTTGGACTGGTCGCGGCTCATCTCGATGGTCATGGCGGCGTTGGCCATGTAGAGCAGACCGGGAGGGATCATGCCTGCGGCGAGCTGGGCGTTGGCGAGGGTGTACGCGAAGGCACCGGCGCCAAACATGCAGCCGAGAGCGTTTCCGCCCGAGGCCGTGACAGAATCGGACTGGAACAGCTGAACACCGTTCCAGGTGCCCTTGAATCCCGGCCCGCGCAGAGCGAGCAGGTCAGCGGTAGCAGGCACGAACTGGACCGCACCGGCTTCAGCGCGGAGGCTGGCCTGGAAGTTGTTGATCTGCTTGGGGGACAGGACCGCCGCAAAAGGGCCGCTGACCGATGCAGAATTGAGGGCAAATTGGGCGTCGTACATTGTGCTCACATCGAGAGCAACGCCAGAGCCCGGGGTTGCAGTGCTGGCCACGGCAGGGAACAGCGCGCAGAGCAGATCGGTGAGGGTGAGCGCGACGCCTGCAGTGAGGTTGGCGGCGACTCGGTCGATCTGGATGGGACCGCCAGAGACAGGGACCAGATCCGTCATGGAGTACTTGCGCGAGTAGCCCACCGGGGTCAAGGTAAACTTCTCGGTTGCATAGGCGCTGTCAGAGATGCCGCCGACGGTCTCACTGGTGCGAGCAGCGAAGGCACCCGGCACAGCGTCCTGAGTGACATCCATGGCGCCCGAGCCATCGGAGCCGAACGGCACGAAGGTCATCAGGGCAGACAGATCCGTCGGATCGTAAAGCTGCTCAAGGATAAGGTCAGAGAGGACGGCAGCGACCAAGCCGCCGTTGGTGGTGAGTCCCGACTGGGAGACTGAAGCCATAATTGTATCTCGGTTGGTTGGGGTTCTGTCGTCCGTACCGCTGGACATGCGAGGGCGACTGATACCGGACAGTCAACCGAGATACAGCCACTATAGCAGCATCAGGAGATCAGGCCTTTAGATTTCAAGCGGGCAAGCACGTCGGGGTGCACGTTGCCCTGCTTGACAAGGGCTTCCATGTTGGCGCTCAAAGCACCGCGCCGACCAAGCTGCTTCCGGCTGCTGGTGTAGCTCTTTGCATCGACAATGCCGTCTGGCGGCTTCGGCGTGACCGTGCCCGCATTGGGGTTGCTGGCCGGCTTGCGCTTGGCCTTGACCGGTGCGGCCTCGGCTGGCTTGTCCGCAGGCTTATCCGCAGCTGTGGAGAACCAGCGGCCATACAACGGGTCGTCCTTGAGGTCATCGACGAAGGTGCCAAACGCTGGCGCCTCGCTGCCCTCTGACACCTCGCTCAGTGCGTCGGCATACTCGCGACGGATGGCGCGCCGGCCTCGCTTGCTGGTGATGCCAGCGCTCACGAGGTGCATGTCTTGGCTGTGTCGAGTGGTGCTGCTCTTGAGGTCGGCCTGGAACTTCGCCGCCTGCTCCTGTGCCGTCTTCAGCTCTCCCGCCAGGCGCGAGCGCTCGGCAGACACAGCGCGGAGCTGTGCACGAAGGTCTGACGTGTCAGGCGCGGGTGATGCCGGCGCCGGTGCTGGGGTGTGGGTGGTCTCGTCGCTCATGGTTGGGGCTCCTGCTGTTTGAGGATGCGGCGAGCCCAGGAGCGGCCAGCGTTTCCGCCCCACATCCCCCAGGCCTGAGCCGCTTTGCTGGTCCGGTCGCGTCGTGCTTTGGCGCTGCCGGGTAATTTGGCATGACGAGCAAAGAATTTGACCATGCTCTTGATGGTGTCGATGCTCACCTGCTGACGTGCTGCGAGCTGGGCGGCCCGACGGATGCCGACCGGTGTGCCTGCTCTCCTCGAGGGTGGCTGCTTGGCGCGGATGTCGAGCGCCCTACGTGCTGCGCTGGCGAC
>Ga0181410_1000484_pt1 | contig 17763 bp, 30 predicted proteins | sample 33SPOviralmetaG_FD_130112 | JGI IMG/M metagenome (GOLD analysis project Ga0181410, IMG submission 130112) | Marine viral communities from the oligotrophic San Pedro Time Series (SPOT) site, San Pedro Channel, CA, USA - 33 SPOT_SRF_2012-06-20 | ecosystem: Environmental > Aquatic > Marine > Strait...
ATTTAAAGTAACCAAAGATGGAGTACCTCCAATTATGCAACCAAAAAATATGAGACGTGTAAAACGTATGAAAGAAGCATTGATTAAAATGAATGGTTCAAATAAAGAATTAACACTACAACAGCAAATAGATTTGATAGAAATTACTAAAGGTATTAGAAAAGTAATTCAAGAAAGAAAAGTAAAAAAATTAAAAAAGATACAGTAAACCCAACTGAAGTTCCTTATCAAAATGATCCAGGAACAATGAGTCTACTAACACACCCAGGAACAGCAATGAATCAAAAAATGAGAGCAACAGCAAAACCTGGTACAGACGAATGGTTCAAAACTTGGAGAACATTATCATACTTAACTAAAGGTAGAAAAAATCATTATATGCTACCTATTAAAGAACAGTTAGAAAAATTATTAATTAAGCATGGTATAATAAAAGAAGCACCAGGTGATGCACTTGATAAAAAGAATTTATTAGGTTTAAGGCAAGATGTATTAAGCAAATTAGAATCATTGCCACAGACTAAAGAAGCTAGAAGAACATTAGAAAAAGTTAGAGAACTACTACAGGCAACAGACGCAACTGATAATTTAAAAGCCTATGCTGATAGAATAGCAGATTTAGGTACAAATGACAGTGACGTTGCGAATGCTGTTGAGCAATTAACTAAACTAATTGGTGCAGTAGTACAAATGTCATCAGTTAAAGATAGAGAATTATTTCTTAAAAAATGGGAAGCAGATCAAATAGTAAAAGTAGATAAACTAATGAAAGGTGGTGAAGTAATGAAACTATCTGAATTATTTAATTACTATGGGAAATCAAAAGCAGTAACTTATGTTGTAAATTCTTTAGCCAAAGATGCAGGTTATGGTTTAGGTAAAGGCGAGTTTTTATTAGCAGTATTATCGAGAAGAATTCAAAAAGCACCTGGCAAGGGAGATTTATTAATTGATGGTAAATCAATTGAAGTAAAAGCAACTGATGGTGGCTCTCCAAGATTTTCAGATCAAGAAGTAAGAGTAGCACAAGGGTATGAACAAACAAGAGATACATTATTTGATTTATATAAAGAAGAAATTGCACAAACAGGTGGAGCTGGTTCAACAGGTTTAAATTTAGCCAGATGGGTGCAGGTAGGTCAAGCAACAACAGTTGATAAACCAACGTTTGCAAAAAACACAACAGCATTATTAGATAAAATATTTCCTAATATGAACAATTCAGAATTAGCGAATGCAATTGCGGCAGGTCAATTAGGAAAAGCAAAATCACTTTATGCTAATTCATGCTTCACAAGGTATATGACAATTAAGCAAGATGAAGCAGTATTGTATATAAATCTTGCTAAAAAAGATCCGACGTATGTTATGTTTAGGTCAGTAGAAGATTTAGCAAGTATGGGATTATATTTACACGCAGACACTATTTACATTTTAGGAATGTCTGGTCAAAGAGATGTATATCCACAAATGTCAGTTAAAGTGAAACAATAATGGATATAGCAAGATTAAAAAAATTAGCAGGTATTGGTGAAGAAAGATTTACAACAACACAAAGTATAGAACAAATGATGTCACAGAGATACCTAGAAAGAATGAGATTTTCTATGAACGAATCAAAACCAAGTAAATTAGAATTAACAAAATTAGCATATAAGACAAGTGACCTTGCACCAGTATTATCAAAAGACAATGTAGAATATCATTACAACGTATTGTCAAATGGATATGTAACAAGATATAACAATAAAGAAGGTGATACAGATTTTAATTATGGTGGTGCTATGCTACACAATTTGTTTTGGGAACAATTACAAAAAGCAGATGGTTCAAAACCAGATGGTGCTATAAAAGATCTTATTGAAGATAGATTTGGTGATTTAAACACAATGATTGATGAAATGGTTAAATCAGCAATGACAATACAAGGTAGTGGTTGGGTGTATTTAAGTAAAACAGGTTTAATTAAAACTACACCAAATCAAAGTTATAAAACAGATATATTAATGCCAATTGATATGTGGGAACATAGTTTTACAGATTATATTCCTGCCAAAGACGCAAAAGCAAAATACATTAAAGCAATGATGACAATTATTGATTGGGATCAAATTAACATGAGGATAGGCAAATGAGAATAAATGAAATTAAAGCAAAAACAATTACTGAAGCTGAATTTGATAAACTTGCTGAAAAACAAGATGCTTGTTATCACAAAGTTAAATCAAGATATAAAGTTTGGCCTTCGGCTTATGCCAGCGGTGCATTAGTAAAATGCAGAAAAGTTGGTGCAAAGAATTGGGGAAACAAGAGTAAGAAGTAATGAAGATAAGTGATATTATAAATGAAGATCTAAGAGCTTGGTTTGGCAAAGGCAAAAAAGGTGGTGCTGGAGGCGGAGGCTGGGATCGTTATAATACCAAAGGCGAACGTATTGGTAAGTGTGGTGATAAAAAACCTGGTGAAGGTAAACCTAAATGCTTATCAAAGTCAAGAGCGGCTTCATTAAGAGCTAAAGGTGGTAAAAAAGCAATAGCTCAAGCAGTAAATAGAAAACGTAGAAAAGATTCTAATGCAAATAGAAAAGGTAAGGCTAAGAACGTTAGCAACAAATACAAAAAATGAGATACGTAGAGATAGTTGAAAACTTTGCAGACGGCAAGAAAAAAGGTAAATCACGTCCTGGCAGAGTAAAACGTTCTGGTGCAAGTTGCAAAGGATCAGTTACAAGCCTAAGAGCAAAGGCTAAAAAAGCATCTGGTGAGAAAGCAAAGATGTATCACTGGTGTGCTAACATGAAGTCAGGAAGAACTAAATAGTATTATGCGTATATTTGATATCATAACAGAAAATGACAGACGTGATTTTATGAAACGTATGGGTAAAACAGCGGCGGCAACAGCTGGAGCATTAGCAATGGGGTCATTTGTACTTCCATCTAAAGCATGGCCAGATGATTTACCACAAAATTTTAATTTTATGGATGAATTTTTAAGCGATAAAGTTATCAACGATCCTAAATACAAAGAATTTAAAGATGTTGGTGAAAAGCTCTTAAAAATGCTACAAGATATTGAAAATTCTAAAAAGCAAAAGAAAGGCATTGAAGTATAATATGAAAATAGATGACGTATTATTTGAACAAGTAAATGAAAACGAAGTTACAGTACACGGTGATTTTCATGATTATTTTGGTTATCTTGCATACAGCATTGACGAAAGTAATACATTTGAAGCAGAATATCAAGGCAGAACAGTTAAACTAAACAAACCAATGCGTGGTGATGTTGCAAAGTTTAAAGTATATGTTAAAGATCCAAAAACTGGTAATGTTAAAAAAGTTAACTTTGGTCACGGCGGAACAAGTGCTAAAAGAAAAGGTGAAAAGACTATGAAGATTAGAAAGTCTAATCCTAAAGCAAGAAAAAGTTTCCGTGCTAGACATAACTGTGATAATCCAGGTCCAAAGACAAAAGCAAGATATTGGTCGTGTAGAAAGTGGTAATATGCGTATTCGTGATATTATAAATGAAGATCCATCAGCTGGAGCAACAGGAAGTGGTAATATTGCCGCTTTAAGTTTTCCAATGACACCAGGAACAACACACGCACAGGCTATTAAAGCAGTTGATCCTATGGGTAAAATATTTAAAAATTCACGTAAAAAACGTAAGGAAGTTTATAAAATGGGTTATAGTGCAGATACATTAGCATATAAAACAAAAGTTAAAGATATCTATCCAATGATAAAAAGATAAAAAAAAGATAAATATTTACAAGGACACACATACTATGAAATTAAACGAGTTATTTAAACCACAACAAACAGCATCATTGCAAAATTTTAAAGATTATTACGATAATGCTACTCAGTCAATGATTACTAGAGTAAAAGCTGGTGAACATTATCATGAAGTAATTAATCAATTAGCTCGTGAATTTGCATCAGGTCACAATGACAGTTATGAAATGTTTGATTTAATGGCTGATGGCTTAAAAAAGCGTCACTGGGAAATGTTTTGGGATAATGAAAAAAAAGAAAACGAAAAAGAAACACCAGTTGCAATAGTAGTACAACCAAAAGACACAGAAGTTAAAGAATATGATGGTCCAGATGAAACCAAAGATAATGCAGGTTTCTCAGATAAAGAAATTAAAATGGCATTTGGTATTTTAAATGATCCTAGATTTAAGCAAGGTAATTATTCAGGTGCACACGCGGCCATTGAAAAAATTGCTAAAGGATTAGCAAATCATCCAAGTGTAGCAAACGCCTTAAAACGAGCAAACGAGTCGGAGTAACGCCATGCGTATCCACGAAGTTGTATCTACAGTAACAGAAAAACAAGTAAAGAAACTTAAAAAAAAAGTTGACGATAAATCAATAGCTCAGCTATTGCTTTGGGCTAAACATAACAAACATATTAAATCTAAAAAAGAATCACAAGAAGATGGTCCAAGTGATATGGGCATGAACAAATATGGTTTAGCGGCAACAAAGTTTGGTGGCAAGTTTAAATCATATAGACATGGTAAACTAACAGGTGAATTTGATTCTATGGAAGAATTACAAAAGCATCAAATGGATTTAATTAAAGATGAGTCAGTTGATCCTTTAAGTACAGATAGCGGTGCTAAAGAAGAACTTGCAAAAGAAATTTATTACAACAATGACGAGTATCAAAAAATGTATCCTACTTGGGAAGACTTTATGAACTCAGAAGATTTTGATGAAGAAAATAATAGATTAAGAAGTAAGTTTGAAGCATCAGAACAAGATGAAGTTAGAGCAATCTTAAACAAACATAATATTACAAGCATAGACGATATTGAATATGGTTCAGATATTTTTGATGAACTATTTGATTACTTTGCAAACTCAGGCGAAATGCCATATGGTATTATGAAAGCAAGAACTGGAATGCCAGATGAATGGATTGCAGATAGAATTTATGATTTGGGTATACTTAAAGAAAATAGTTCTTGTTGTGCTCCAGGGTGTCCATGTAATCCATGTGAATGTGTTGATTGTCAATGTGGTAAAGTTACAGAAGCACCTTTTCAAAAAAAACAAGCAAAGCCTTTTAGCAAAACACAAAGAGCATTAAACACATTAGGATCAATGTTTGGTTCAAGAAAAGCACAAGGCAGATTAAACACAGGTGTTGAGGCAAATAAAATAGCAAAAGATTGGGCAGACTATACTTCAGGAAGTCAAGCAACAACTATAAGTAGAGATCTTAAAGGATTTTTAGCAAGTGTTGGGAAAAATGGCAATCCTGAATCATCAGCAAAATGGTTCCAAAAAAATCACAACATAACAATTCCACCAGCTGATTATGACAAAACTTTTAAACTAGATGGTGCACCACAAGGCAGTCAAACAATATTTGATCTTGTAAAAAACAATGCATTAGATTCAAAAAATATTATAGATTGGTTTAGAAAAAATCATCAAATGGAACTTACACAAAATGATGTAAACCAATTGTTAGCAAATTCAACAACAGCAATTACAGATTTCGTACAAAGAAAAGAAGCAGGACAAATGGGTGTAAAAGCACCACAACCAACTGATCAAACTGACACAACACAACCAACAGCAGATCAAGATGCAGAACAAGAAAAAGATCCAACATTAGCACAAATTAGAAAATTAAATCCAGATGCAACTACCAAAGCCGTAAAAGCATTAGACAAACTTAAACCAAATAATTTAAAACCGTTAACACCACCAGAAGAAGCAGAACTGGCGCCAATATTAAATAAAATTGGTACAGCATTAGCAGATCCTTCTAAAAGAGCTAAACTAGTTAACATGATGACAGCAGGCAAGTATAGTGACTTTATAGACTTTGCAAACGTAATACATGAATCAATCAGCAGAGAAGATTTAGCAAAATTAGATTATCTTGCAAGACAAGGTTTAGTACCGTCAAACAAAGTATCAAGATTTAAAACTGCCATGCGTACTCTTGCAAAAGGTAAAGATTTATCAATGACATATAAAGATGATGTTGTAGATGTTGTTATTAAATTGGCCAGCATTATAACAAAACCAGGTGTAATGCAAATGGTTAGACGTGGTTTAAAAAAATAATATATCTAAGTTTTCATTTACAAATTAGGACATATAGGCCATAAATGTTATTTTATGCGATTATTCTATTGACAGAATAATCATTTTAACGTATTATATAAACATGATCAAGAATAAGAAGTTCTTAACAACTATCAAGGAGGAGTATTATGCTTGATAAAATTAAATCGTTACTTGCTAGTCTAACTGATGTAGCATTAACATTTTTACTACTAGGCATCGTATTGCAAGTGGTATTCGGAGCAGTTCCGTTTTTCCCAGCAGACGTTGTTGGCAATCTTGTTGCACTAATTGGATCACTAGGTGATGCAGGTGTAGTAGGACTAATTGCAATTGGTGTTATATACTGGCTTTCAAGCCGTGGTAATAAGAAGTAATCTCTCTTTACAAATAACACAAATTGAGTTTATAGGGCGGCTTTTCGGGGTTGCCCTATAAATATATAAGATGCCGCTTTAGCTCAGTTGGTAGAGCAACTGATTTGTAATCAGTAGGTCCGCGGTTCGAATCCGTGAAGCGGCACCATTTTTTGTATAAATAAAAGCAATGTCAGAATTAAGAGTTTTTCCCCAGGACGTAATGGAAGCCACAGAAATATCTCAAATGGAATTACCACTATTAGCCGCAAAAATGTTTAGGATGAAATTAAGACCAACATTGGTAGATTGTTTAATTGCTTTAAAAAATAAAGAAGTTGATCCTAAAACAATAGAACAGGCAATTATAGATGACGCTCGTCCAAAGTCAAAAGAACAAGAATTAGAAGAAAAACAATTACAAGATACACAAGATAAAGTAGAAGAATAAAAATTATCCACAATATATATTGACAAAATACAACTTTTACGTTATACTAGTTTTGAATGAGCTATAATGCCATTCAGAATATTTCCTTGAAGGAGGAAATTTACAAGAGGAGAAATAAGATGAGAAAATTTTTAAGTACAGCAATTATAGGTTCGCTAGTAGTAATATTCTCGTTAACAGCTTGTAGTGAAGCGGAAGCCGTAGAAACAAAAATTTACGGAACGTTTAATTACAAATTAAGTAACGATGAAAACAGCTCTGGTAAATCATATATGAAAGCTGAGAACAACTCATCGTTGATTGGTATTGATGCAAGTGAAGGCATAGGCGAAGGCATTACTGGTTTCGCTAAACTAGAACTTGGTGTTGATACTGACGACACAAATAATAATCCACTAGACTCTCGTCTAGCCTACGTAGGTTTAGACTTTGGTATGGTAGGATCATTATCAGCGGGACGTCAAGCGTCACCATTTACATCTAATGTAGGTGGTCATACAGATGTATTTGAAGTTTATGGTTCAAGTGCTGATCAAAATTTGTTCGTAAGAGATACAAATACGATTGCATATTCGAACACATTAGGTTCACTTACAATTGATGGTCTTGCAAAAATTGATGGCTCAACTGGAGAAAATGGTGTTGATGTACAAGAAGGTACAATAACATATAAAGTCGAAGGTGTAAAGGTATCAGGTGGTATATCCAACGATAATGTTAATGATATTAACTATTATGGTGTAGGATTTACAACAGATGCTTCATCAATTGGTCTTCCAATGACAGTAGGTTATACTTACACGTTAAAGGATGCCGCAACAGATGTAACTGGGAATGAAGTGGTAGCTTCATATTCAGCCTCTGATAAATTAACAGTATCAGCAGGTTATGGTAAAATTGAAGATTCCTCTTCATATTATACTGGCGGTGCATCATACAATGTAACTGGAAAATTATCTACGTATGTTGAATATCAACACGCAAATAATACTGGATCTACTTTAGATACAGACAGTTATTCCACAGGCTTTAAATTTACATTCTAATTTAAAGTAAATCAGAACATCTTGATCATTTGGAAACGTTGGGTAATTCCTACGTTTCCTCTTGACATATAAGTAATATATGTTAGTATAAAGTATGAAAACAATTGATCTTATTATGGGCTCAGATCATAGAGGCCTAGAACTAAAACACCAATTATTAGATTATATATCTCCTGACGATATTAACGGTGGAACAATGTTTGATGTAGCAGTAATACAAAATTTAAAACCACACGAAGCAGGTAAGTCAGTTGATTATCCAGATGTAGTAAAAGAATTTGGCAAAAGTTTTGACATATACACACACGGAATATTAGTATGTGGTTCAGGCTATGGAGTTAGCATTGCGGCCAACAGATTTAAAGACATTAGAGCAGTAGTTTGTAGAACACCTAAAGAAGCAGAAATGGCTCGTAGACATAACAACGCGAATGTGTTATGCTTAGGTGCAGACTTTACAACAAAAAGCCAAGCAAAGAAAATTGTAAAAGTATTTTTTACAACAGACTTTGAAGGCGGTAGACATCAACGTAGAGTTAAAAAGTTAGGGAAGTTATGAGAATAGGTTTTGCCTGTAAATATATGCACTCAGATCAATCACAGAAGAAAAAACTTCTTGAAGAGTTGCAACGTCCGTTTAATACTAGATCTACAACAGTTGCTTGGTTGAATAGACAAACAAAAGAAGTAGCTGAACAACGATTGTGGGATATTATGGAACACAATGTTTCAGCATTTTATAATCTAATTGAGTATGTTGGTAGTTTACCTCAACACTTAAGAATGGTACGTCTTGGCAGTGATGTATTACCTGTATTTACAGAACCAACTTGGTCATACTTTTGGCGTAAGCCAGATGTTGTTGACTATTTAGAAAAGTCATTTCCAGCAGTAGGTGACCTTGCAAGAAGATTAGGTGTAAGAGTTAGTATGCACCCTGGTCAGTTTACAGTATTGGCTAGTGCTAGTGACGACATTGTAAACAGAAGTATAGAAGAATTTGAATATCATATTAACGTTGCACGTTGGATGGGCTATGGTAAAACATTTCAAGACTTTAAATGCAATGTACATATATCAGGTAAACGTGGTCCACAAGGTATTATTGACGTATTGCCTAGGCTATCAACTGAAGCAAGGAATTGTATTACAATTGAGAATGATGAAAACTCGTGGGGATTAGATGCTTCATTAGAACTTGAAAAACATTTGGCATTAGTTGTTGACATACATCACCATTGGGTGCATAGTGCAGGAGAATATATACAACCAAATGATGATCGTATTAAACGTGTAATTGATAGTTGGCGAGGTGTTAGACCAACTTGTCATTATAGTATTAGTCGTGAAGATGTGATACCAGGTCATGCAACAAATATTAAACCCAATTACAAGACACTATTAGAGTCTGGGTACAAAAAAGCAAAACTTAGAGCACATTCTGATTACTATTGGAATGATGCTGTTAACGAATGGGCTTGGACATTTACAGATGATTTTGATATGATGTGTGAGTCTAAAGCAAAAAATCTTGCTAGTATAGATTTTTGCAACAGAATGTTACAAAAGAAAAAGGTAGTTAATTTATGAGTGAGACAGTAGTACTTCATATTATAGATAGAAAAGGTGAAAAGCATACTATAAATGCAGATGTTGGAAAAACATTAAAAGATGTTATTGTAAGAGAAATACCAATGGATCATTTTGGTGATTGTGGAGGATGTTGTGCCTGTGCTACCTGTCATTTGTATATTGAATCAAGTATGTCATGGGCATTAAATGGACATGAAAAATTAAGTGAAGATGAATCAGATATGCTTGAAATGTCAGAAGGCGTTACTTCTGAATCTAGATTAGGCTGTCAAATAGAAGTTAATCCACAAATGGATGGAATGACTATAACAGTTGCACAGGATTTATAAATGTTTCAAATAATCTTTTGGTTAATAATAATTTTAATATCTGTTTATTTAGGAATATATGTATGGTAGAAAAATCACAATACACAGAATCAAACACAGAATTTAAACGCAACGGTAATTCAATCTACAACGGTGAGTTTTTATCATACTTGCTTGGTAAAGATTTTTTCAATACAGCATTACAAGAAGATTTACAATGTCAACAAAAGTTTGTTGATTATTACCCTGACTGGGTAGGTAGTAGTACATTAAATTGTATTCGCGGTTTAGAAACGTTCAACTATCGTTTCCCTTCAGTTGGAGTTACACAATCATTGGATGAGTTTCATTATAGAATATTAGAAGAAGGCAGAACATTAAGAATGTTTAGGGGTGAGTATCCTTATAATAGAGATGTACATAAATTTTTTGATGATAATCAATCTAATTTTATTGATGACAGACCTTTACAAAAAGGTGATGCAGTAATAGTAAGTGTTCCGTTTAGTGGTACAGGAACAATACATCACTCTACTCATAGAATGCTTGATGCCGCACAAGATCTTAACGTACCTGTTTTTGTTGACATGGCTTGGTTTGGAACGTGTGCAAATATAAACATAGACTTATCACATCCAGCAATACAAGAAGTTGCGTTCTCTACAACCAAAGGATTGTGCACCGGCGATTATAGGGCTGGTATAAGGTTTAGTAGGCATGGAAAAATAGATTATACATCAGGAGAACGTAAAAATAGATTGGCCTTACAAGCAGATTGGACTCATGGATGTCATCTCAATACTAGAATAAGTTTAGAACTTATGTCCAAATTTGGACCAGATCATCAATGGAATAAATATAATAAAGCACAAACTAAAGTGTGTGAAACATACAATTTAACGCCAAGTAATTGTATCCACATTGCATTAGGTGGTGAAAATTGGTTGCAATTCCATAGAGATAAATTGTATAATAGAGTAAACATAGGCAAAGTTGTAAAAAGAACATATGAGCAAGATAAAAAGTAACGTGATAGATTTATTAAGACATCCAAAGTATGTCAAAAGATTAATCACGCAAAAAGAACTAGAAGAAAAATTATTACTACATACTATTAGTTTAAAAGATTTTCAAAAGCACTTTGCTCATTTAGAAAAATTAAATAAAGAAGTTCATAAATTAAACAAGCGAGTTGAAAAGAAGTTGGATAAGCTGATTTCTGATAAAAACAAACCACATGGCAAAAAATAAAACTAAAACAAAAAAACCATACGCAAAAGTTAGATTAGTACCAGAAGATTCTACAATGAAAGACCACGCATATTATTACTATGCAATGAAGCCAACCAAGGGTGAAAAGAAAAACGATAAGTTAAGAGTTAGAAAATATGACCCTGTAACACGTAAGCACATTTGGTGGGTTGAAAAGAAACTTCCGCCACACAGTAAATAGAAATTGACAAAATTACAAAAATGTATTATAGTAAATACATTAGCATAATCGGGCTATCGCTGGAAACAGAGGAAAGTCAGGACACAGGCAGATATGTGCAAGTCCAAATAGAGTGTCAACAACTGCCGGGACACAGGGTAGGACGCAAAGGTAAATGATAGTTATGAACAGAATCCTGCTTATGAATTATGCTAACTGTGGGGGATTAGCTCAGTTGGGAGAGCGCCTGATTTGCATTCAGGAGGTCGCAGGTTCGATTCCTGTATCCTCCACCATATTAACTATAAGTTATCCACAATCAAATAGACTTAAATATAATACAAATGAAACATATTAGAGAACAATTTCCAATATTACATAAAAAATTGCCTAGCGGTAAACCATTAGTTTACTTTGATAGTGCAAATTCATCACAAAAGCCACAACGTGTAATTGATAGAATGAATAAATTTTTAACAGAAGAATATTCAAGCATTGGTAGAAGTATACACGAGTTATCAAATGATGCAACAATGGCAGTAGAAAAAAGTAGACAAGCAATGGCAGATTTTATAAATGCTGGTGAATCAGATGAAATAGTTTTTACAAAATCAGCCACAGAAGCAATTAATATGGTTGCAACAGCATTTGGTAGAACAATGAAACCAGGTGATGAAATTATTACAACAGAAATAGAACATCATTCAAACTATATACCTTGGCATTTGCAACGTAAATTTAATGGAATAGTAATTAAGTTTTTAAAGATAAACAAACAACATCAAATTGATATTGAAGAAATAGAATCATTAATTACTGATCGTACAAAAATTATTGCAATTACTCATGTGTCAAATACAACAGGACAAACTGTAGATATTAAACGTGTTTGTGAAATTGCAAAGAAACATAACATTGTAGTTGCAGTAGATGGTACACAAGGAGCACCTCATGTTAAAGTTGATGTGCGTGATATGGATTGTGATTTTTATGCAATGAGTGGTCATAAAATGTATGGACCAAGCGGAATTGGAGTTATGTATGCTAAACGTACATGGATAGATAATTTAGATCCAGCATTAGGTGGCGGTGGAACAGTTGCAACAGTAGATCATGATAATGTTGATTTTGCAGAAGGCTCTAAAAAATGGGAAGCTGGCACATTAGCAGTAACAGAAATTGTTGGACTACATGAAGCATTAAACTTTTATGTTAACACAGGATTTGAAGAAATGATTAAGCATGAAGAAGAAGTAATAGATTATGCTTATGAAAAAATGTCAGAAATAGATGGAATAAAATTTATTGGCACAAAAGAACGTAGTGCAGTTATTTCATTTAATCTTGAAGGAGTACATCATCAAGATATGGCAATGTTTTTAGATGCGTATGGGATTGCAACTCGCCCAGGACATCATTGTACACAAATGCTACACAGACAAATTGGATGGAGTGGTAGTTGTAGAATATCAACTGGTGTGTATAGTACAAAAGAAGAAGTTGATTATTTTCTAACTTGTTTAAAAGAAATTAAAGATAAGTTTAGCAAATAAATACTATTATAGGCGGGCATAGCTCAGTGGTAGAGCACTTCGTTGCCAACGAAGGGGTCGAGGGTTCGAATCTCTTTGCCCGCTCCAAACTAAATAAGTATAAATAATTGTAAAACAATTTAACAAAGCGAGTAAAATGGAAAATAATAAAAAGATAGAAGCATTCTTAGAATTAATTAAAACTGAAGTGTACTCAGAACCAGATACACCAATGCATACATCTATGATAGATATGGTTATTAAAGACCTTGGAGAAAATCAATTAGGTGATGATAAATCTATTTCTATATTAGATATTGGATGTGGACAAGGTTATGCTATGACAAAACTCAAAGAATTAGGTTTTGAAAATTTACAAGGTATAACAATGAGTCAAGAAGATGTTGATGCAACAATTAAGAGAGGATTCAAATGTGAAAATATGGATCAATCTTTTATGACGTTTTCAGATAACAGTTATGACTTTATGTTTTCTAGACATTGTTTAGAACACTCACCTTTTCCGTATTATACACTAATGGAATATTTTAGAGTATGTAAACCAGATGGAAAAATTTATATTGAAATGCCGGCTCCGGATAATCATAGACCTTTAGAGCATATAGCAAATCATTATTCAATCATGGGTGTTAAAATGTGGATAGCATTAATGCAAAGAACTGGATGGAAAATATTAGTTGCAACTGATTTTACAATTAAGTTAACTGATCAAAATAATCCAGATAAGCCTTTTGATGAAAAGAATTTAGTTTTCGTTTTACAAAAACCAACCAATGAACAATTAACCAAATAATAATTGGAGATACGAATGATACAAATAGATACTATTTCTCATGAAGGGTATGAGAAAGTAATCCGTGTAACTGAACCAGAAAGTGGTTTAGAATGTTTAATTGCTACACAAGATATGATGAAACTAGGTCATACTAGTTTATGTGCAATTAAAGTTGAAGAATATACATCACACAACCAACAATTAGAAAAGACATTAAAATATACAGAAGCAATGTCTAAAAAAGTTTTTTATGCAGGAGTTCCATATACAGGTGGATCAATTACAATTAACAAAGCAACATTAAAAAGTATGAGACGAGGAATAGACGAATTAAGTACAGTCCTTGCTTCACACAAAGATTCAATATTGGCGTTTGTTGAAAGTGAAATTGACGAACTTGCAATTGAACATTTCTGTAAAGTAAATGAAAATGTTCTTGAAATTGATACAGACTTGTATTTTAAAGCACAGGCAAAAGGGGCATACTATTCAATTAGAGCCTTGCAACAGTTTTTACATGGAAATAAAAACTTACAATACAAACATATTGTAATTAACGGAGTTGGAAAACTTGGATCTGAGTTAGCACAATTACTTGATCGTGCTGGTGCTAATATTACAGTTTGTGATAAAGATCAAAATAATATAAATGAACTATATGCATATATACATTTTGGAACGTCATCAATTGAAGAAGCTCACAAAGTTCCATCAGATTTATATATTTTATGTGGTGAATGTGACCAACTAGATAAAAGAACTAGTATTGAATTAAAAGGTTCAAATGCATTAGGAGTTACTGATGCTCAACTTCAAAGTAATAAGGCAGGATATAATATGCATGGTAAGAGTGTAGTGTATGTTCCTGATTTTGTTGCAGGAGTAGGCGGAGTAATATCTATTGCTAAACAGCAAGGACTTGTTAAAAAGACTTTAGATAAAGAACTTGATTTAATCTTTACTAGAACATTGTCATTATTAAATCACAGTTCTAAAAATAGAAAGCCACCGTTTATAGTTGCTGAACAACAAATGACTGATAAAAAAGAAGTTAAGCAACCAGCAACAGCATAATGGAATTTTTATTAGCTAATTTTCTTTACACCTTGCGAGTATTGTTAGTTGGTGGAATATTAGTTAGATTTTTTATGTATATTGGCCAAAAGTATAATGTAAAGTATGAATATAATTATTGGGTTTCTGTACTGTTAATGAGTCAGATAACTTTTTGGATAGACTATATTTTATTTTCTCAACTTTTTGGCCAATAAAAAATTAGTCTTTTTGGTTGACAAAAGACTAATATGTGTTATATTAATACTATGACAATGCACTTAGAACGTGGCTTAACCACTCTGAATACAAAAAAGCGAAAGACTAAACCTAAGAAAACTGAATATTATATGCAAGGTTTTAAAGAACAAAACAAATTCTTAAAAAGCAAAGGGTTACCACAAATGACAGAGCAAGATTATATTGATTATAGACGTGGCAAGTACAAGCCACCCGTTACTACAACTAGGAGTGTAGTGTCAACGGTTAGCACGTCGGTCTCCAAAACCGCAAGTGAGGGTTCAAATCCTTCCACTCCTGCCAAACAAGAACCTAAGTTGAGTAATAAAATTGGTGGTGGTGCTACAAGAAATTGGCGTGAAGAAAAAGAAAGATTAGAAGTAAGTAGACAATATTCAATTGCACCAGCATACAATAAAGGCCCTTATATGGTAGTAGCAAGAGAAGATTTAAAGACAGCAGGTAGAAAAGTATGATGAATGATAGACCAATATTATTTTTAATGTTGTTATGGATAAGTGTACTTGTATTATTACAAGGATGTGCGGCCCCTAGTTTTTTAGTTGGAAGTAGTGCAACAGCAACAGCATCTGGTTCTTATCAAACTTACAAAACAATTACTATTGCAAAAACTGGTGTAGATATTGCACAAACATTAAATGGTGAAAAAACAACAACAGACCATATTATATCAAAAGTAACTGGTAAAGATTGTAAAGTAATGAGAGCAGTTGAAGAAGAAAATTTAACATTCTTTTGTGTTGATACAATACCAGAACATTTACAAAGTAGAGATTAATGCAAAATAAATTTATAGATCCAAAAAACAAACACACAGTAGGTACAAGTTGGTGGAATCTTGGTAATCATGTATTGATTGCAGGATTTATTGCTTGTATCTTATTTGTAGTATATGCGAGTTATTAATGGTAGATAAAGTAGAACAAGTAGTAGATAGATTACAAAAAGATTTATTATCAAGAGAAGAATCTTGGGAATTAATTAATGATTGGAATGAAGAAGCACATCAAGAAGTTTGGGATCTTTGGGACCAAGCATCAGAGTTAGAAGACAATGCTGAAACTGATGAAGAACTTGATAAAGCAGAAGAATTAAAAGAACAAGCAAGTGATGAACAACAACAAGTATTTAGAGATACTTTTTTTACAGCAACACAAAAACAAAAAGATAGTGTATGGCATTATGTAAAATATGATGAAGATTTTAAATTTGAATTTGAGCAATGGTACGGTAAAACAACAGTAACAGAAGGAGAAAACAATGCCAAATAAAAAAGATGATCCATTAGGACTATATTCATCAAGTGAATCATATAATGTTTCTTATGAGCTTGATAAAGAAACAACACTTGGCTTAGATTTTCAGTGGTGGTGGAATATGCGTAAGTATAAGAAAAAAGAAATACCTGCTAGACAATTTGCTGATGTAAGAATCAAAGAACGTAATGCTAGTAACCATGGATGGCCTGGTGATGAAAAAACTGTAAAGTATTGGGTTGAACTTGAAAATGGTTGGGCAGTTGGTATGCATGAACCTAAACGTGGTAAAGCAGAATTTCCAATGTACGAAATGCCTAAAGAAGAAGTAGTAGCATGATAGTTAAATCATATGAAGGAAGTATGTTACTTGATGTTGCAGAACAAATTGCAAGAATGGATCAAAAACAACGTGATGAATTTGTTCACGACTTTGTTTCTAAATGGCCAGAACTTGCTAATCAAATTAAAGAAGCAATTCAAATAGAAATATTTGAGCAACGAGAACTAAAAGAAAAACAAGAACTAGAAGAAATATCTCGTAAAGCACGTGAGGAAGATACGCCATTAGTTCTTACAAAAGATATGGAGATCAAATGAAAATAAGTTTTATCAACGATATAGAAACAAGTGGCGAAAGCACTTGTGAAGTACACTTTATATATAAAAAAGGTGATGACTTTCAATTGTCAAAATCAGCAAGTATTTTAGATGAAGGTACAGATGGTTTGTTAAGTGAAACACTTGAAGTTAATAAATTTAAAGGAAAATTTTTAGATAGTTTTTTTATTACATCTAATAACTTGCCTTGCCATGATGCATTATTTGTTAGTGTTGGTGATCCAAGTAAATTGACAGAAAGTAAAAATGAAAAAATTGGTGGAGCAATTTTTAGTAAATTACAAGAACGTGGTACACAAGGTAGAGCATTAGTTTTTGTAGATGACTTAATGAAAGATCATCCTGCTGTTAATATTGCGTTTGGTATGCAATTGAAAGAATATACATTTGACAAATATTTTACTAAAAAAGATAAAGAAGAAACAGCATTTGAAATTGACGTTTGTCGTGAAGATGTTGGTATTGATGTATTAGAAAATGACTTTGCACACAAACAAGCAATGGCAGATGGTATTGCATTTGCAAAAGATTTAATTTCAGAACCATCAAACGTACTTTATCCAGAATCATATGCTAATCGTGTTAAAGAACTAGAATCATTAGGATTAACAATTAAAGTATATGGTGAAAAAGAACTAGAAGAAATGGGTGCCGGAGCATTATTGGCAGTAGGTCAAGGTAGTGCTAGAGAATCTAAAATGGTTGTAATGGAATGGTTAAAAGGTAAAAAAGGCGAGGCTCCTCAGGCACTTGTAGGAAAAGGTGTTTGTTTTGATACAGGTGGATACTCAATTAAACCATCTAGAGGTTTAAAAGATATGAAATACGATATGGGTGGATCAGCAGTAGTTGTTGGTACAATGATCAGTATTGCAAAACGTAATTTACCTATTAATGCAGTTGGTGTTATTGGACTAGTAGAAAATATGGTGTCTAGTAATGCATACAAGCCAGGTGA
>Ga0181410_1000491_pt1 | contig 17673 bp, 20 predicted proteins | sample 33SPOviralmetaG_FD_130112 | JGI IMG/M metagenome (GOLD analysis project Ga0181410, IMG submission 130112) | Marine viral communities from the oligotrophic San Pedro Time Series (SPOT) site, San Pedro Channel, CA, USA - 33 SPOT_SRF_2012-06-20 | ecosystem: Environmental > Aquatic > Marine > Strait...
ACTCTCCCCTACTACTTTACCTAATGAATCTAATATTTGAGCAGCAGTCTGATACTGACCTTTTTTGCAAGCCTTATCAAAAAGCCTAACCCTCATGGCTTGTATTCTGGAGATCATATTATCCCTATCCTTTTCCCAATCCTCCTCATTCCACTTTGTGACCTCCTTCCAATCGTTCCATGCGGTCTTAACGCAAACCCCTTCTCTGGAAGCGTGTTCAAAAACCAAATGCCTTGTGGGTAGTCCATCCAACTGCCTTTTATAAAGTCTCTGCCTCCTCTGCTCTATAACCAAATCAGGGGATCTCCCTGGATTCCTCTTCTTTGGAACGGATCTATCGTCAAAATTCTGTAAGATTGCTTCTGTCACGGACTGAAACTTATGTTATTAATTGAATAATAACCCTAAAACAGTAAAATAGTCGACAAAAACTAGCAAATTCATCAAAATTAAGGGTATTCTGTATTACATGAGTCCAAAAACAGCCGAAAAGTTAACATTGAGATGGGCCCAGGGGGAGGTGTTCAATGCAAAAAGCAGATTTAGGGTACTGGTAGCTGGCAGAAGATTTGGAAAATCCTACTTATCATGTATCGAACTTGTAAATGCAGCGATCAAACGCCCAGGCGAAACCTACTTTTACTGTGCCCCCACCTACCGCATGGCAAAAGACATTGCCTGGAAGGAACTTAAAAAGTTAGTACCTTTATCTTGGGTAAAAAGCAAAAACGAAACCGACTTAAAAATAGAACTAATCAATGGCTCGCTGATTGAACTGAAGGGAACAGAAAACGCAATGACTCTTCGTGGCCGAAGTCTAGCTGGTGTTGTTTTAGATGAGGCAGCTTTCATGGATTCTGACGTATGGTTTCAAGTTATTCGACCAGCGTTAGCAGATAAACAGGGCTGGGCACTTTTCATTTCCACACCCGATGGTACGGCAAGTTGGTTTTACGATTTATGGTGCTACGTTCCAGAAGATATGAGTGGGGATTGGAGGAGGTGGAGTTTTACCACAATAGACGGGGGCAATGTTCCAGCCGAGGAAGTCGAGGCAGCAAAGGCTCAATTAGATAAAAGAACATTTAAGCAGGAATTTGAGGCAAGTTTCGAGAATCTTACGGGCTTGGTGGCGGTAAGTTTTGGCGATGACAATATCAGTAGTGAGGTGGAGGATTTACAAATGTTGCCATTAATTTTGGGATTGGACTTTAACGTTGACCCTATGGCAGGAATTTGTGCGGTCAAGCATAACGATTGTCTTTATGTATTTGACGAGATTATGTTAACGGGAGGAGCAACAACCTGGGATTTTGCGGAGGAAGTTATCAGAAGGTATGGGGTAGATAGGAGAATTATTGCGTGTCCAGACCCTACGGGTAGTGCGAGAAAAACAAGTGGGGTTGGTGTTACGGACCATAATATTCTTAGGAGGTCAGGTTTTACTGTTATGAGTCCAAAAAGCCCGTGGAAGATTAGAGATAAGATTACTTCAGTTAATACGGCTTTATATGATGCAAGTGGAAATCGCAGAACATTAATACACCCTAGATGTAAAGAGTTAATAAAATCACTTAGAACACTTACATATGCTCCCAATACTGGTTTACCTAATAAAAATCTAGGGGTTGACCACGCATTTGACGCTTTCGGCTACCTTTGCCTCCAACAATTTAACCTTGCAAAACCAGAGACACTAGGCCAAACTTCGTTTAGAATATATTAAGAGACTTCTTTCTTATGGCTTATGGTTATGGTGGGTCAATGAAATCCACAACAAAAAAGAAAAAAAAGAAGAAGAAGGGAGGTAAGAAACGTGGCGAATGTACCTGTAAATAAAACTTTATACTCAAGAGTAAAATCAGAAGCTAAACGTAAGTTTGCTGTTTATCCTTCTGCCTATGCTAATGCGTGGCTTGTACGAGAGTACAAAAAACGTGGTGGTACTTACCGAGTGGAGAAAAAACGTGGCAAAAAGTAAACCAAATCCTAGAGCAAAGGGTGGTTTAAGTCGTTGGTTTGAAGAGAATTGGATAGACGTTAAAACTGGTAAGCCTTGTGGTCGTTCAAAAGGTGAGAAACGAGGTTATCCTGCCTGTAGACCTAGTAAACGTGTATCAAGTAAGACACCTAAGACTGCTTCAGAAATGTCAAGTAGTGAAAAAGCACGGTTTAAACGTGAAAAAACTGGTAAAAAGAAGATAACCTATCAACATAGGCGTAAAAAAACTACCAAAAAGAAAAAATGACAGAAATCACTGACGAAATGCTTGATGCTATCGAAGCAGTCAAAGGCAAACGTAATCCTGCTCTTTGGGATAACAGATGTCAACAATATTTGCTAAATAGTAAGAAAGATACTGTAAAAAAGTCAACAACAAGTTAAACTACTTATAAATACTCTTTTTTTCATTGGATCATGGCATTTATTCGTGGAGAGGAAGGATCTGTAAAATTTAAAAATGGATCTGGAACTACTGAAGCAATCGTATCAACTACAAGTTGGTCACTTGATATATCAAAAGACGTTTTAGACGTAACTGCTCATGGAGCAACATCAAGAGCTAATGTAGGTGGACTTATTTCTGGATCGGGCTCAATAGACTTTCTTTATACAGCAGCCAGTGGAAACGAAACTGCAAACCTACTTGGTGATGTGTTAACAACAGAAGATGCTGGTGATGCACAATTTGAACTATTTTTAGACACTTCTGGCACTAAGAAAGTAAGTTTTTCTGGAGTTGTTACGGGAACAAGTTTATCTGCTGCAACAGGTGATCTTGAAACTGTCAGTGTAAGTTTTACAACTAATGGTGCTATCACCAACGCTGCATAGTGAAACTCACTACTCGTCAACAAAACAAGCTTAAAGAACATTCTGCTCATCATACAGATCAGCATATGAACTTTATGAAAAGGCTGATGAGGCAGGGTGTTTCGTTTACGCAAGCTCACAAAAGAGCACAAGCAAAGGTAGGAAAATAATGGCAAAACGCAAAGGAGTCAGTTTATCCGTTGGAAGAGGCGAAAAGTCTAAAAAGGGTGGACTAACTGCTAAAGGTCGTAAAAAATATAATGCTGCTACTGGTAGTAATTTAAAAGCTCCTGTTACTAAAAAATCAGGTCTTACACCAAAAGAAAAAGCTAGAAGAAAGAGTTTCTGTGCTCGAATGGAAGGTATGCCTGGTCCACTAAAAGACAAAAAAGGCAGACCAACCAGAAAGGCATTAGCATTAAAAAGATGGAGGTGTTAATTGATGACTTACGCAATTCCTGGAGACATTAGAACCAATATTGTTTCATCTACTTCTGTAGGTGGAGTTGATAGTCCTTTTACTAGAACCAGAGCAGTTTTAGACATGATGAAAGGTTGGGAAATAATGAAAGCCGTTAGTGAAGGAACTGATTATTTAAGAACAAATAGTGAAGCATTTTTACCATTAGAACCAAGAGAAGATTACGATGCTTACCTAGCAAGAGTAAACAGAGCAGTATTCAGTCCTTTTACACAAAGATTAATAAGAGCAGCCACAGGTCTTGTCTTAAGAAAGCCTATTACATTAACAGGCGATCCATACTGGACAGAGATGTTTAAAATGGATGTTGATGGCTGTAAATCAGATTTAGATGAATATGCAAGAAGAATATTAATGTGTTCTCTTACTTATGGTCAAAGTCATATTCTTGTTGATTATCCTGCACCTTCTGGAGCATTAACACTTGCAGAGGAAAGACAACAGAATCGTAGACCTTATTGGATTGAAGTAGATCCTACAAATTTATATGGTTGGAGGTTAGATAGAGAATCTAATTATGGAAATTTAGTACAGGCAAGAATAGCAGAAAAAGCTGTATTACCTAGTGGTCAGTTTGGAGAAAAAGTATTCGACCAGATAAGAGTAATAGAACCAGGAAAGTATAGAGTATTTCGTAAAAAAGAACAAATTGAAGAAATGTATGATGTTTCTGATGGAAGTTCTGCTGGTAATTTTGAAGTAGGTTCAGTAGACAAAGATTATGCACAGGTTGAATCTGGTGAGTTTTCTTTAGGAGAAATACCTCTTGTTACTATTTATTCTGGAAAAACAGATAATTTAGTAAGCAAACCACCTTTATTAGACATTGCATATTTAAATCTTGCACATTTTCAAAGACAAGCTGATTTAATACATAGTTTGCACGTTGCATCACAACCAATGCTGGTAATGGAAGGATATGATGACCAGACCAAAGATTTAGCTATATCTGTTAACTATGCAATGGCAACTCAGCCTGGTAACAAAGTTTATTATGTAGAGCCAGCTAGTAGTGCATTTGAAGCACAATCAGCAGAAATAAAAGAATTGCAGATGCAAATGGCGACATTAGGAATCAGTACACTATCACAACAGAAGTTTGTTGCAGAATCAGCAGATGCCCGTAGGTTAGATCGTGTGGACACTAACTCTATGCTCGCAATGGTATCTATGGAATTAGAGCAAAAGCTACAAAAAGCCTTCAATCTCTCAGCCGAGTATGTTGGAATCGAGCCACCAGAGGTAAAAATAAGCAGAGACTTTGACATCGAAAGACTTATTGGACAAGATATTACAGCATTAACATCATTATTCGATCAACAAGTCATTGATAGAGATGAATTTAGAGACATTTTGGTACAAGGTGAAGTATTACCAACAGCAAATGAGGCCAAACCCGAATAGTTTGATACAATAGTAGATAAGTACATACATTTTTATGGCTAAATCTCTAGATAAGGTTCTTCAACCTGATGGTTCTTATAAATGGGAAGAAGTAGAACACATAACAGAAGCACAACAAATTGTTGCTGCTTGTCCTGCTCCTGAACTAGTTGAAGAACCTGTAAAAAAAGAAGCTTTAGTTACTCAAAAAGAAACTATTGCTGATTTTGAAGCGATGACAAAATCTCAACTTGAAACTTATGGTCGTACCATTGGTCTTGAGTTAGACAAAAGACATAACAAGGCAGAATTAATTGCCGAAATTCAAAAATTTACCTCTGCTAACTAATTATGATCGAAGAAAAAGTAATTCAGCCTGATTCTGTGACTCCTGCTGAACAGCCCGTGGCTGACACTCCTTCTCAACCACAAGCACCAAATCTTGACGCTATAAAAGCAGACTTTGAAGCACAAGTAGCTGCTGCACGAAAAGAAGCTGCTGAAGCACAAGAAAAATTTAAAGGCATTAAAAGTAAATTAGATGATGTTTATAAACAAAAAGAAGAAAAACGAACCAAAGATTTAGAAGAGCAAGGTCAATGGAAAACCCTTTGGGAAGAAGCTAATAAAACAGCCCAAGAGAAAGACCAACAGATAACAACTTTATCTCAACAGTTACAAGAGATGAAAACTTCTAGTGAAGTAGCTTCTACAAAAACAACTGCTCTTGCAGCCATAAGTAATCAAGGAGTAATAAACGCAGAGCAGATGCTTTCATTGTTACAAAATAAGTTACAAAAGAACGCTCAAGGAGAAGTTGTTGTTCTTAATGGTGGAGTTGAACAGAATTTAGGTAACTATCTCGCAAGTCTCAAGAACCCTGGTAGTGGTTACGAACATCATTTTAAACCTAGCAGTGCATCAGGAATGGGAGCAAAACCAAGTCCTGTAGCAAATGCTGGAACAGGTCAGGCAAACCCCTGGAAAACGGGCAACCTGACTCAACAAATGCTATTATCAGAACAAGACCCACAGCTTGCAGCAGTGCTCAAGCAAGAGGCTAAAACTAAATAGTTAATTTCTGTGAAATTGACCCCCTTATCTGTGATTAGGGTATCGCAAAACTTTAAAAGGTAAATCTGAATGGCTGCTCCGTTTCAGAATTATTCTGGCGGTGTCCTATTAGCGGATATCGTTAAGAGAAATAATCTCAGCACATACGTTTCCGAAGCAATTAAAGAACGTAGTGCATTTATTAAATCTGGTGCTGTTGTGCGTAACGCACTTCTTGACGCATCAGAAGGTGGAACAAGAATACAAGTTCCAGAATTCAACCCAATTTCTCCAACTGAGGAAATCTTAGATGGCACAGCAACTTGGGGTACAGGTAACGGTGGTTTCTTAACTCCACAGAAAATCGGTACAGGAACACAGATTGCAACTATCTGTCATAGAGGTTTTGCTTACGCTGTTGATGATGTAGCTGTATTGGCTGCTGGTGAAGATCCAATGGGTCACATCAGAAACCAAATTGCAGATGCTATCAACAAATTAAACTCAGTAAGACTGTTCAACCATCTTCAAGGTTTATTTGCATCTTCTCTTTCTGCTAATCACTTAGATTTAGCAAAAGCTGGTACTGGTGCTGCTGAAGCTAACTTCTTAACTGCATCAGCAGTTGCAAGAGGTAGATCACTTCTTGGAGAAAGAGGAGAAGAACTAGATACAATCGTAGTTCACCCATCTGTTGCTTACTACCTCTATCAGGTTGGTATGTTAACATTCTCTACTTCTGCATTATCAACTGGAACTGGCATCCAATGGGGTGGCGGTGGTGTTGGCATCAATGAAAGAAGTATCGGTCAGTTTGCAGGAATGAATGTTGTTATTGACTCACAAGTTAATACAAACCCTCCTGGTGCATCTGGTCATCAAACTGAGTTCTTCTGCTACTTAATTAAGTCAGGAACAATTCTTGAAGGACAGCAATCACCATTAGGTATTGAATCAGATAGAAACATTCTTTCTAAGCAGGATGTTATGTCTGTTGATTACCATAGTGCTTATCACGTTATGGGTACTAAATGGGTAGATGCTGGCGACAACCCAACAAATGCTCAGTTAGCTACAGGTAACAAGTGGGCATTAACATACGATGCAGATTTAGTTCCAATCGTACGTTTAGTTGTTAACTCACCACTTGATACATCTAATATTGCGTAATATTATTTAATTAGTGGTCATAAAACCTCATCAATTATTGGTGGGGTTTTTTCTTTACGCTACAATAAAACTAAATTACTTTATAGATCGTGGCAGCAACTATAGACGCAACAATAAAAGGAGCTAGTGCTAATAGTTATGTTACGTTGGCAGAAGCTAATACTTATTTTGAAACAGTTCCAGATTCTTCAACTTGGACAAGTAAGACAGACGATCAAAAGAACAGAGCACTAATATCAGCTACCCGATGGATCGACAGCTTCGTGTTCTACGGAGATAGATGCGATTCTGGTCAAGCACTGAAATTTCCTAGAAATAATTATCAGGTAGATGGAGTTGAATTAGCTTGCAGCACAATTCCAAATAATATTAAGTATGCCGAATATGAACTAGCCAGAGCACTAGCAAACGACACAGATGCTATTACTGGTACTACTGGAAAAGATGGTAATTTTGAAGAAGTAAAGTTAGGAGATATTCAAGTTAAATACAATACTGCAAGTCAGGGAACAGGGTCAGTAAACAATATTCTTGATGTCTACCCGTGGTTACAAAGTTACCTTGGAGCGTATATGCTAGGTGGAGCAGGAAGTTTTCAACTAAGGGCGGTTAGAGGATAATGGCAGGACAACTAGACACAGCATTAAAGAATATAGCTAAACAGGTAATAGCTGATTTAGGAGATTCTTTAGATACCAGTATTATCTATACAAGAAAAACATCTCCTGTCTACAACACTTCAACTGGTGCGGTATCTACAACTGATGTTAGCTATAACATAAAAGTACCAATTGAATTTGTTAGATCATCAGAGGAAACTGGATTCCAGGAAAATGTAGCCAGGTTATATGTAACACCAGATTTAATTGGAGACAGTCAGCCTTTATTACAAGATGAAATAACGCTTACATTTTCTGGATCTACCAGAGCAGCTAAAATTACAAATGTTCTTACTCAAAAAGGTGGTCAAGAATATTTATTCCGCATTGACGTTATTTTCTAATGACTTTAGTAAACGCAAGAGCAGCATTTGAAACCGCAATCAAAAGTGCAGTAACAACTGCTGACAACACAGTAACAGTTGTATTTGATAATATGCCTTTCACAACTCCTGGAAAAAATAAAAAGTATGTAATGGTAAGTTTAGACTTTACACAATCCACCACCCAAACTCATGGTGCTGCATCAGATTATTATGCTGGTTCTATAAGATGTGGAATTATGACACCACCGAACAAGGGAAGTGCTGTTGCATCTGCGATAGCCGAATCAGTAATTGATGGATTGATCTCAGTAAACGCTCCAGGATATTCAGATACATTTTCAGTAAGTCCCAGAGTATCGGCAATCGAAGGACCAACTTCTGTAAATGTTGAAGAAGATAGCCATTATTTATCCGTTATAAGTTGCGATTTTAGTGCCAATGCCTAGAAGAAAACCACTAACTGAATTAACAAAAGACATAGAAAAAAAGTTAGTAAAAGGAAGAAAACAAGCAGCCAAAAATATAGTAAACAGCCTTACTGAAAAAGGTCCGTGGTGGACAGGTACATTCGGAGAAAACTGGATAGTATCAAAGAACCCTGTAAAAGCCAGAAGAAAAAGAAAACCAGATTTTCCTTCGTACATGATGCCTAAACCAACAGCTAGGCAGATAAAAAATGCAAGAGTTCCGAATGTAGCATTGAATCAAGATTTGTTTATTGGAAACAGAGCTAAGTATGCTGGTTTTGCAATTAACGCACCAGGGCAAACTTTACCCAACTTTAGAGGTCAACAAGTCACTTATGCACAACATTTTAGTCAATCTAAGGGACCGACAGCTATGGGTCCAAATTGGTACAATATTTATACAGAAGGTGGTTTTATTCATAAGGACATAACATTAGCGTTTCAAAAAGTTGGTTTTACTAATAAAGTAGTAGTATAGTAAGTAAGTATATAATTTAATTACTATGCCAACAGATAGAGCTATTGATAAGCTAAGAAATGCTTTCAGCGTAGATAGTAAGAGCAGTTATTCTATTTATAAGAAAGGAGAACTTGTTTTAAAGGTATATTGGTCGCCTCTTACTATTTCAGATAGAGACACTATAAATGCTACTTTAATAGCATCTAATAAAGGTCAAGAAGAGGGAAACTTAGACTTTGCTTTACAGGTAATAATAAATAAAGCAGAAGATGAAACAGGAAAAAAGTTATTTGTAGAAGCAGATAAACCTAGTTTAAGAAGAGAAATACCACTAGCAGTCTTGTTGGAGCTTATGACAAAGATGCAAGAGTTGGGCGAGGAGGTTAGCCCTGATGCCGTAAAAAGCACAACTTGATAAAGACAACTATTTGTATTTACAGTTTGTTATCGCAGAAAGTTTAGGGATAACATTGGCTCATTTAAAGAAGAATATGACCCTAGAGGAAATGTATGGCTGGAACGCATATTTTAGATTAAAAGGCGAAAGAGAAGAAAAAGCATACGAAGATGCAAAAAAGAAAGCTCAATATCGTAAGGTACGCTAAACTAAGAACAATGTTTATTAGAAAGTAGTGGCTGGTTCTAATTACGATGTAAATATAAAATTAGACGTAAGAACTGTTAATGCACAGTTAAAGAAACTTGAGACAAGAATTGCGAATTTAAATAGAATAGCTTTAGGTGGTAGAGCAAGCAAGCAAATTTTAGCGGTAGAGCGAAATAAACTAGCATTAAATATTAAAGAAAATAGATTAGAAAAAGCAAATTTAAAAATAAAAGCGAAAGAATTAGCAACAGAAAAAGAGATATTTCGTACAAAACAAAAAACTGCAAATATCGTACCAAGACAATCGGGAGGTTTTAATCGAGGTGTAACAACTGGAGGTTCGGCAGGAGGAAGTGCTGGAGGTAAAGGAGTTCTTTCTGGAGCATTAATAAGTGGTGCATTTCCGTTGTTATTTGGGCAAGGAGCATTGGGTGCTGCTGCTGGTTTTGGAGGTGGACTAATTGGTGGGGCTATTGGCGGTCAAATGGGAGGATTTGCAGGAGGTCTTGTAGCCACAGCTTTATTACAAACAGTAACCAACACAGTAAATGGTATAAATGAATTAGGGGCTGCTTTAAACGATCCTGCACAAAATCTGGACAAACTTGTTACAAATTTATCAAGATTTGATCGAGGTCTTTCTACCTCTGTTCAAATTTTACAATCAGCAGGTTTAACACAGTCAGCAGGGCAGTTAGCAAAAGCTAATTTTGGTTCGCAGTTTGGTGCTGCTGGTGCTAATAGTCTTGAAGAAATGAATAAATCATTTAAAAACTTTGGAAAAGTTACAGCAGAATTAGGTACGCAATTAGCAATTTTAGCGTCAGGTCCGTTAACTGGATTTATGAAAATGCTTAACTTTGTATTAGGCGGTGGAGGAGATACATCTGGAGATAAAAGTTTAGGAGAAACACTAACTGAAACCATTAGAAAAAGAGAATTGGCGATTGAAGAAATACAAACTTTAGAAAAGGGTATAGCAGATGCTTTAGCTAAAAGAGAAAAAGATCGTGAAATATTATTTGATAAGGAAAAGTTTAGAGAAGCATCAAAAGATGGAACATTAGGAGGTATTCAAAGTAGATTTAGAAATCTTGGTGCTGAAGTACAAGCAAATGAACAGAATTTAACAATATTAAAACACCAAGTAAAAAACTATGAAGATATTGTCCGTCTTACAGAACTGCAAAGAAGAATATTAAAAGAAACTGAAATGGATCTTTTAGCTCGATTAGAACTAGAAAAAGCAAGATTTGAGGGTACTGAAGAAGAATTAATTGTTTTAGAACAGAGAGCTAAAATTAAAAAATTAGAATTTGGAATAGAAAAACAAATTGCAGAAATAGAAGCACTAAAGGAAAAAGGCAGTAAAGCTGAAATAGAAAGAGCAGAGCAAACTTTAAGAAATTTAGAATTACAACTTGATCTTGAAGAACAAATAACATTAAACAGATTAAATGCTGCCGATCCAGCAATAAGTAGAATGAGAGATTTAAACAAAGAAATGACAGAACTTAATGATCTTTCTCGTCAGTCAGTAGAGTTATCAAAACGAATGGGATCATCTTTTGAGGATTCTTTTAAAGGGATTGTTAAAGGAACAATGACTGTGCAAGATGCGTTTAGAAATATGTTGAACAGAATAGCAGATTTTTTCTTAGATACTGCTGCACAGATGGCTGCTAACCAATTGCAGAAAAGCATATTGGGTATGTTTGGAAATATCTTTAACTTCAGTACCACACCTATGAATGACATACAGGGAACAGTAATGATGGCAGCGAATGGTGGTCCTGTAGGAATGAGGCAACCTTATATTGTGGGAGAGCGTGGGCCAGAATTATTTGTTCCAAATCAATCAGGCAATATAATTCCTAACCATGATTTAGCTGGTGTTGGTGGTGGTTCAACGAATATAGTAGTAAACGTAGATGCTTCTGGTTCTAATGTAGAAGGAGATGAAGATGAAGGTAGAGCATTAGGTATTGCATTATCAGCAGCTATAGAGACAGAATTAATTAAACAGAAAAGACCTGGAGGTTTACTTGCATAATGGCTACCTTTCCATCAATCACACCAACATACGGACAACAAAAAAGATCCGCACCAGCTACTCGTACTGTTCGTTTTGCTGATGGCTACGAACATAGAATTTTATTTGGATTAGCTGCTCATCAGAATCCAAAAGTTTTTAACTTTACATTTAACGTATCAGAAACAGATGCAGATACGATAGAAGGATTTTTAGACAGTAGAGCAAATGATAGTGCCAGTTTTACTTTTACTCCACCAGGAGAAGGATTTACAAAGACAGGAACTTATTCTCAATCAGGTACTACAGTAACAATTACGATTTCAAGTCATGGTGTAGCTGTAGGAGATGAACTTACTATTGATTACACTTCTGGATCGGCTACTGATGGTACGTTCCTTGTTGCTTCGGTAACTGATTCAAATGTTTTTACTGTTACTGCTGCTGCTAGTGCTACTAACAGTGGGAATGTTTCAATTACTTTATCGGGTGCTGGACAATATGTTTGCGAAAACTGGAATAAATCTATACCATATAACAATAGAGCAACAATTCAAGCAACATTTAGAGAGGTGTTTGAACCATGAGCAGTTCTGCTATTGTCAGTAATCTTCAAGATACAAATCCATCGGCAATAATAGAACTTTTTACTTTAGCTTTAGATAGTAGTTTGCATGGTGCTACTACTATTTATCGTTTTCATTCTGGTTCATCTTTGAAAGATAATGGAGAAATAGTTTGGGCTGGTAACAGTTATCAAAAATTTCCAATAAAAGCAGAAGGTTTTGCCTTTAGAAAAGGACAGTTACCTAGACCTACATTGACTGTTAGTAACGCACTTGGAACTATTACAGCTATTTTGTTGAATGTAAACACAACAACTACAGGTAATGATTTAACAGGTGCAACTGTTACTAGAATTAGAACTCTTGCCAGATTTTTAGATGCTGTTAATTTTCCTGGAGACATAAATCCTTATGGAACACCAGATAATACCGCAGAGTTTCCGCAGGAAATATATAAAATTGATAGAAAGTCAGCAGAAAATAGAGAAGTGGTTCAATTTGAATTAGCTGCTGTATTTGATATTGCTGGTATTCGTGCTCCACAAAGACAATGTACGAGAGCCGAATTTCCTTCTATTGGTACTATTGCAACATGAATTGGCAAGAATCTGCACTTAATCACGCTGAAACAGAAGATCCAAAAGAATCTGTTGGTCTTTTGTTAAATATAAAAGGCAAGGAAAGATATTATCCCTGTCGTAATTTATCAATGACAGCACATCAATGTTTTATTTTAGATCCAGAAGATTATGTAAAGGCTACTAATCTAGGAGATGTCACTGCTGTTGTTCATAGTCATCCAACAACACCTCCAGAAGCTAGTCAGGCAGATAAAGTAGCGTGTGAACAAAGTGGACTTCCGTGGCATATTGTTAATCCTAAAACAAAGAAATGGGGATATTATGAACCACAGGGATATGAAGCACCTTTATTGGGTCGACAATGGGTATGGGGTATTACAGACTGTTGGAGTTTAGTAAGAGATTATTACAAGCAAGAAAAAGGGATAACTCTAAAAGATTACGAAAGAACGATAACACCAGAAGAATTTATGAAAGATCCTTTATTTGAAAATTATGCTTGGAGAACAGGATTTAGAGAACTTAGACCAGATGAAAAATTAAAGTCTGGAGATGTTTTATTGATGAGTATTTTAGATTCAACTTTAAATCATGTAGCTATTTTTCTTGGAGATGAAGTATTACATCATTTAACCGATAGACTATCTTGTAGAGAACCATATTCTCCGTGGTTATTAAAATGTACTGGTAAAAGGTATCGTTATGCTTCGTAAAATAAAATTATATGGAGAACTTGCAGAGTTTGTTGGGCATAAAGAATTTGAAGTAAAAGCAGATACATTAAGTCATGCTGTTAGTTTTTTAATAAATAATTTTGAAGGAATAGAAAAATATATGAGTCCTAAACATTATCAGGTCAAAGTTGGTAATTATGCAGTAGATGAATCAGAACTATCTCATCCTATCGGTAAAGAAGATATACATTTTGTTCCTGTTATTACTGGTGCTGGTAGAGGTTTTGGAAAAATATTATTAGGTGCTGCATTAATAGGATTAGCTTTTTTTGTTCCAGCTAGTTTAGGTGGCCCAATAACAGGATTTAATATGACAACTGGACTTACTGGGGGATTTTTAGCTAAAAGTATGGTTTATGTAGGAGCTTCTTTAGTATTATCTGGTGTTTCTGAGCTATTATTTCCTTTACCTAAACCTCAAAGTTTTGAATCAGAAGAAGATCCCAGATTATCATTTAGCTTTGGTGGAACTCAGCAAACAGGAAGAGCAGGAACTCCTGTTCCTTTAGTTTACGGAGAGATATTTACTGGTAGTGTTGTAATAAGTGGTGGTATTGACACAGAACAGGTACAGGCATGATTGAAAAGAAACATCTTATTAGAGGTGCAAAAGGTGATGATCCACCTCCTTCTCCACCTCAACCGACCAGAGAACCTGATACTTTACACAGTAGACAATATGCAACTTTCCTTGATCTTGTTTCAGAGGGAGAAATAGAAGGCTTTGCAACAGCATCTAAGGAAGGAAGAACAAAAGGTACAACTGCATATAATAATGCTGCTTTAAAAGATGTTTTTCTTAATGACACTCCAGTATTAAGATCAACAGCAGATTCAGCAAGTCCTGATACAACTGATTTTAATTATCAGAGTGTAACCTTTAATCCTCGTTTTGGTACTGGTAGTCAGACTAAGATTGCTGGAATTGAAAGTAGCGTATCAACAACAAGTGTTGGTGTAGAAGTTACGAACAGTACTCCCGTCACTCGTCAGGTAACAAATACCAATGTTGATGCTGTAAAAGTATCAATTACATTTCCTCAACTACAAAAAGCTACTGATGCTGGAGATTTATTAGGTTCTTCTGTCCAGCTTAAAGTAGCTGTTCAATATAATTCTGGTGGTTTTACTGATGTTATTACTGACACTATCAGAGGTAGAAGTGGAGATGCGTACCAAAAAGATTATCGTGTAAATATCACTGGATCGTTTCCTGTTGATATAAGAGTTAGCAGAGTTACAGCAGATAGTACTGATACCAACCTAAGAGACAGTTTTCAGTGGACAAGTTTAGGAGAAATTATTGATGATGCTTCTACATATCTAAACAGTGCATATAGTTCGATAAGACTAGATTCGATGCAATTTAGTTCTATTCCTGCTCGTAAATTTAGGATTAGAGGTATAAAAGTAAGGATTCCTGGAGCAGGTGCTTCCAGTTCTGGTACTCCAAGTATTGATAGTACAACAGGTCGTATTGTTTATCCTTCTGGCTATATTTTCAATGGAGTAATGGGTGCTGCGGTATGGACTTCATGCCCTGCAATGGTGTTACTTGATCTGTTAACTAATGACAGATATGGATTTGGTGCACATATAACAGATAGTTCTCTTGATTTATTTTCCTTTGTTAATGCCAGTAAGTTTGCTAATACTCTTGTTGATGATGGTGCTGGAGGTACAGAACCTAGATTTAGTTGTAATGTAAATATTCAGAGTCCAAAAGAAGCATTTGATTTAATAAATGATCTATCAGGTGTAATGAGATGTATGCCGATATGGTCGGCTGGTTCTATAACAATTACACAAGATAAACCTGTAGATCCTAGTTATCTATTTAGTTTATCAAATGTTACTTCAGAAGGTTTTTCATATTCTGGTAGCAGCTTAAAAACAAGACATAGTGTTATTTCTGTTTCTTACTACAACATGGATAGTCAGGAAGTTGACTTTGAAGTAGTAGAAGATGCAACTGCAATATCTAAGATAGGAACTGTTGTAAAACAGATAAAAGCATTTGCTTGTACTTCAAGAGGACAGGCTAGAAGATTAGGAAAAGCAATATTATTTGCAGAGCAAAATGAAAGTGAAGTTGTTGCTTTTGCAACTTCTATTGATTCTGGTGCGGTTGTAAGACCTGGTGCTGTTATTGAAATACAAGATCCAGTAAGAGCAGGAGTAAGAAGAGGTGGAAGATTATCTGCTGTTGCTTCAACTACTGTTGTTACTGCTGATGATACTGCTGCAACAGATTTTGCTGTAGATGCCAGTGGTAATCCTGTTGGAGATGCAACTTTAGCTGTAATCTTACCCGATGGATCGTTTGAAAGTAGGACAATCTCATCTGTATCAAATGGTGTTATAACTGTAAGTTCCGCTTTTTCTCAGACTCCTAATGTAAATGCAAACTTTTTAATATCAAACGTAACTATAAAGTCTCAATTATTCAGAGTAATAACAGTAGAAGAACAAGATGGAATAAATTATTCAATTACAGCTTTATCTTATGTCGAAGGTAAGTATGCCTTTATTGAAGATGGCGAAGCATTACCAGCTAGAACTGTATCAAAATTAAATGATCTTTCTGCTCCTCCTACTGCTGTAAATGCTGTTGAAAGAATATTTCCTATTAACAATCAGGCTGTATCAAAGATTGTTATTAGTTGGGCACCTATTGTCGGTGTTGTGCAATATCAGGTTAACTACAGATTTGGAGATGAAAACTTTGTAAGTGAAAAGGTATCAAGACCTGATTTTGAAATAATGAACAGTAGAAAAGGAACTTATACGATCCAAGTATTTTCATATAATGTTTTAGACCAATTATCAGCAAGTTCTACAAATATTACGTTTGAAGCTGAAGGTAAAACTGCATTACCACAGGATGTAACAGGATTATTAGTCGAACCAGTATCAGATCAATTTGTACGATTACGTTTTGATAAAGCAACAGATATTGATGTTACACATGGTGGAAACGTAGTTGTTCGGCATAGTAACCTAACAGATGGAACGGGTACATTTACTAATTCTGTTGATATTATCCCTGCTCTACCAGGAAACGTATCTGAGACATTAGTACCAGCAGTAGATGGAGAATATATTCTTAAATTTAGAGATGATGGTGGCAGATTAAGTTCTGGAGAGACATCCATTATTGTTACCACTCCTGATCCTGTACCTAAATTACTTGTATTAGCAGATAGAGAAGATACTGACGCAACACCTTTTGCTGGAAATAAAGTTGATTGTTTCTTTAGTGAAGATGTAAATGGTCTTGTCCTTGGATCGTTAGAAACAATAGATAGTGTTAGTGATTTTGATGCAATTGCAGACTTTGATTTCTTAGGTGCTGTTGATATTACTGGTGGTCATTATGACTTTGCTTCTACTTTAGATTTAGGAGGTAAACAACCTTTAAGACTTACAAGGCATTTTGTTACACAAGGTTTTTATCCTAATGATCTCATTGATAAAAGAACAGCAAATGTAGATACTTGGTCTGATTTTGATGGTGCTACTGCTTTTGATGTAAACGCAAAACTATTAGTGGCAACAACTGACAGCGATCCAGATACATCAGTAACGGCTGATGGTTATGCACAGTCAGGAACAACTATCACGATCACTAAATCTTCTCATGGATATACAGTTAATAACTTTGTAACTGTTGACTTTACTTCTGGAAATGGTGTTGATGGTCATTACAAAATACAATCAGTTCCCAGTACCAGTACTTTTACTTTAACTGCTGCTTCTAGTCAGACAACAAGTGGAAACTGTACTTATAGTGCTGAGTTCTCTGACTTTAATACACTTGCCAATGGTACGTTTATTGGAAGAGGATTTAAATTTAGATGTGAAATGGATTCAGATGACCCTGCACAATCTATCGAAATAGATCAGTTAGGTTATACAGCAGAACTTAACAGTAGAACTGAAACTGTTAATACTGTCATTGCATCTGGAACGTCAAGTAAAGCCGTTACGTTCCAACACGCTTTCTTTACAGGAACATCAGAACTTGGTGGATCTACTTCTGCCTATCTTCCTAATATTGGAATTACGATAGAAAATGCTGAATCAGGAGATTTCTTTGCTTTGTCCAGTATTACTGGCAGTGGTTTTAGTATTGATATAAAGAATGGCTCTAGTTTTGTTAATAGAAATTTCAAATATGCTGCTACTGGATTTGGGCGTGGTAGTTAGTATTGAATTAAGATATACTTAAAAGAAAAAGTGAGTTAAGTAATGGCTACACATGATTATGTAATAGATAACTCCACTGGAGCTAACGTCAGGACGGATTTAAATAATGTATTACAGGCGGTATTAACAA
>Ga0181410_1000493_pt1 | contig 17672 bp, 27 predicted proteins | sample 33SPOviralmetaG_FD_130112 | JGI IMG/M metagenome (GOLD analysis project Ga0181410, IMG submission 130112) | Marine viral communities from the oligotrophic San Pedro Time Series (SPOT) site, San Pedro Channel, CA, USA - 33 SPOT_SRF_2012-06-20 | ecosystem: Environmental > Aquatic > Marine > Strait...
TAATCCACCTATACCTGCACCTATTGGACCCATGCCAAACATATTACCTATGTTATATCCTGCTTGCGCACCACCATAAGCACTTGTTAAAGGACTTGGTTGTTGTGCGTATTGATATGAAGGATCTCCCATTCTAGCAATACTTGTAATAGGACTAATAAAGTTAGCTAGTCTTGTGTAAGGTGATTGTTGTTCAAATTGATATCTGTTTAATCTATCTTGTAAGTTTCTACCAGCAAGATCTTCATAAGCTCCACCTACTCCCATGATACCTTGTATACCTGCAAGTCGTCTTGCATCCATAGTATCTTGTAGTCCAGGTAAAGCTCCTGCTGCATCAAACATTCTTCCTAAACCAGATTCTCTAGCTTGCTGTTGTCTTGCGATATCTGCTTGAGATGCACCATACTGTCTACCTAGTTGTGCTTCAGTACCTCCATACATTCTTTGTAATGCTGACTCTTGACCTTGTTGTTGTCTAGCAATGTCAGCTTGTAAGGCTTGTTGAGTTCTACCTAATGCTCCAGTTCTAGCTTGTTGCATTCTACCTATATCAGCTTCTCTTGATGATAGTTCTCTAGCTCGTTCTGCTTCTGCAGCACTTTGAGCTATCGGTGCATATGCTTGTGTAAATCCTCTAGCAGCAGCTTGTTGTGCCATAGGACTTGTTCCTGTTCTACCTTGCGCACCAAATTGATTTTGAATATCTGTCATTACATCAGCACTAATACCTTGTCTTACTCCTGATAAGTAATCTGCTTGATTTGTTAATTCAGAATAAGCATCTCTACCTGTATAAGAATCACCTAATCCTAATCCAGATCTTCCTGTATAAGATGAACCCATACCTCCAGCAAGACCCATACCTGCACCAAGACCTCTATTAGCATAAGCATCAGGCATAATACCTGTAGCAAATCCACCTAATGTAGATTCGGCAGTACCATATAAACTACTTGGTCCACTCATTTGTAACCCTTGAGCTTTAGCCATATCTAAACCTGCTTGAGTTTCAGGTGCAAATGGTATTACAGTAGATCCAGGATAGTAGTTTTTACCTACATCACTAGCGTATAATCGTGCAGATTCTTTTAAGATATCTGATATATATGGTTCTGCTTCTCCATAGATACCGCCTGTTATACCTGTAATTACTGGATCGTCTCCTCCGAATGACATATATTAGTCCTCCAACTTTCTTTCTAACAAATAGTGTGTTATTTTATAATTATGTTTTTTAAGTATGCGAGACCATCCTGGTCGAGCATATGTTTCTAAATGGGTACAACCTTCTATCTTTGCCCAATCTTCTATTACTTTAATTTTATCTTGCCATTGTTTACGATCTTTACCTGTAACAATAAAAAGATTTAAAGATCTTGTATTTGGTCTTTCAATAATCTTAGATACAATACAACCTTGATATTGTTCTTGCTTATCTTTATTCCAAAGAATCCAAAGTTGTGATTTACCTTCATGTAAATCTTTGCGAACATCATCTAAATTATAATGTCCACCAGAATATTTTAATGCTTTATCTATAGAATCTAAAACAAATGGTTCAACTTCTTCAATATTTTTTGTAGGTATAAGTACAGGTTCTGTCATGTAATTTCTAAGTAACTGGTAATGACATGAAGTCTATTAGCAGTTGCTGCTTGTGCTTTTAATATATCCGATTCAGTTAATACTAATGTAGCGTTATGTCCACCCATACCTTGTATAGTAGACTTAGCTCCAACAAAAGCATCTTTTAAAAATTGAAACGTATCACTACCATTTACTATTGTTAATGATACACTATCATCATTGTTGCTATCTTCACAAACAATTATTGATTTAATAATTATTGTTGATCCTTCAGCAACTGTTATCAAAGCTGTAGCATCAGTAGTGGTTAAGTCTATTTTAGAGTTTTTATATGTATGTGCCATTACTCTTTATCTTTATCTAGTCTTTTCCAAAACTCATCTAATGCATTAGGATGTTCGCAGTTACAACAACCACAACATACACATTTTCCATTGTTACTACAATGACATTCATGTTCGCAATTTACGCAAGAAACCATGCAGCTACCTCCTGATTTTCTACATTATGATATCGTACTAATTGATTTACAACATCTTCAGTTATTAATTGAAACTCATACTGAGACAGTAATACACCTTCTAAAGTATAAGCAGGATAGTTATAAACATATTCTAAGTTTTGTTTACTTGCCATCTCTTAACTCTTTGTTAAGTTTCTGTCTAACCATTTCAAAGTGAGGTTCCCAATCTTCATCAGTACCTGTTTCAAAATCTCCAAACTCAATATCATTAATCCATATTCTATTGTCTGAAGTTTTAAATGTATATACAGGTTCTATTCTATCAGTAAGTACTCCATGTTTACTATCTTCAACAGCTATTAATTGATTATCTTCTACAACCCAATGTGATCCAGAAACTAATACATCTTTATAATTGTAAATGTTTTGTGGCATAAATTCCATTTTAGCTTGGACAATACCACCTTTAGTTTCTTCACCAACTTTGATTGTTGTAATTTCTTTTGTAGAACCATCAGCCATTTGAATAGCAGTACCTTCAACGAAACATCCTGCAGGTCCAGAGCCTCCAGCTCCTCCTCCTCCAGAGCCGCCTCCGCCGCCAGATCCACCGCCTCCGCCGCCGCCGCCGCCGCCACCGCCGCCACCGCCTCCGCCAGAACCGCCATTAGTTGCACCAGAACCACCAGTACCACCAGCACCTCCACTAGAACCTCCACTGCTACCAGTAGAACCTCCGCCAGTAGCTCCAGATCCGCCAGTACCACCAGCACCACCACTTCCATCACCACCGCTATAGCCTCCGCCTCCGCCTCCGCCATAGTTACTATCTGGACCACCAGTACCATCTGTACCAGCTCCTGATACACCACTACCAGTACCAGTACTATCACTACCACCAGAGCCGCCATCACCACCGCCAAATAAACCATCAAAGAAACCTTTTACAGCATTAACTATACCGCCTTCTTCTGCTTCGGCAGCTGCAGCATCCATAGCTTCTTGAGCTTTATCTCTACTTAATCCAGTATATCCTGATGCAAGTTTAGCAGCATCTACTGCTGTATCTACATCACCAGATCTTTCTGCACGATCTTGTACATCTCTAGCTAATCTAGCTATATCATTTGCTGCCATAGTTGGTTTATTATCTTTAAATGTTGTAATATCATCACCACCAACAAACTTCATGTTCATTGCAGAAATATTTTTTAATGTATTAAGTTGTCTAGCAGGTGAAGTAAATGCTCTTGCTATTGTGCCAGGTGCGCCTAGTATACCTGGTAACATTCCATGTATACCAAATGCAATACTACCATCTTCATTTAAACGATCAGTATTAACAAAAGAACCACCTACAAAGTTATAATTATCTGGTTGAGTTGTATCTCTGTTACGACCTTCGCCACCACCTGTAGCTAATAATGAAGTTGTTTGTCCAGTATTAGGATCAGTTACAATAGGATCTGGTTTAGGTGCGCCAGTAACAGGATCTATCTTACCTTCATTTACATCATATATAGTTTGAAATGGGCTAGTATTTGGTAAAAAGTCTTGCTGGTCTGATCTAAATCCACCCATGTATTCAGGGATAATAGTTTCTGTTTGTCCAGTAGCAGGATTAAATCTTAACTGTACTTGTTCTCCAGCTTGTGTAGCATCCTGATTAATAGTTTGTGAACCTTGTCCAGCAAGAACACCCATGTTAGTAGGTTGTCCAGTAAGAGGATCTGTTCCTGGTTGACTTAATAAACTACTATAAGAATCTCTTACTCTGTTAAAATTAGTATCTTGTGTTCTACCTTGTGGATAGACAAGAGACTCATACTTTTGTCTAATTCTATCAAAGTCCATTGGATTACCTATGAGTGCCATTATCTATATCCTTCTTTAATTGCTTCTATATCTATACCTTGTGCATCTGACCATGTAGTAGCTGCAGGTATTTGTAAGTTAAATTTAAAATATCGTGCTGATTTATGAAATGGTATTGTTCCTGTTGCGTGCATAGCAGTATTAGCTGTTGTTGAAACAGTATCAGCTACTCTGTTTCTAAAACTTAAAGAACCTGTTGCATCATCAGTATCTATAATAGGTCTCACATGAGTTACTAAAGATCTATTCTGTGGAGCAAGTTCTGTTTCTGCTGTTGTTATTACTGCTGCTAAACTATCACCAGTAAATGATCCTAACTTATGATCTGTATTAAATACACCTAGTGATCTATAGCCACCAATAAAGAATGCATCATCTAAAGATATTGTAATTGCATCTATATCATTAGTACCTGCAGTAGGAAAATCATCTAGTTCTTCTAGAGTAAATCCAGGAGATAATATATCTACCATACATTCATGATCTAATTCTACAATAGACCATCTTTCACTAGCTATATGATAAATTAATATTTTATCATTTTGTGTATTTGAATTAGAACCAGTAGCAGAAGGATAAGACCACATAACTAATTTATTTACATGATCGTATGATGCTCTAACTCGTTCTCTTAAATGAAATTTTAAATCATCATTAAAGAAACGATCTACTTTGTTTGCACCAATAGGTCTAGAACTAGAACCATCAGTTACATAAAATCCATCTTCAGATAAAAAGTATACAAGATTACCAACTTGTATTACATTCTTACCTTGTACAGCTCCTCTGTTATCTTCTATTCTTCTAAAAGAAAATACAACATTACCACCTCTATAATCCATTCTCGTAATACGAGACTCTTGAAATATCAATCCAAACTGTCCACCAGTTACTCCTGTAATAACTCCACCTTCAGGTAGTGTTTCAGAGTCAGATTGATTTACACCTGCTGTCCAAGATGTAGGACTGTTAAAACTAGACCATTGTACTTTGTTTTGTAGTGTTGGTTGAAATCCTGTTACAACAAAATTACCTACAACTGCAGCGTGTCTAAATGTAGGAGGTGATCCTGCAAGTGCTGCAAAGTCATTAGAACTATCAAGTGTCCATGCTTGAGGTGCATTAGCACCATTGAATGCAACAACAACTTCACCAAATCTAATAAAATCCCAATACCCATTATCTTCAGTAGCAAAAGTAGTACCACCACTTTCATCTACAAAAGCATTAGATGTTAGTTTATATAGTTTAGTTTTATCACCAGCAAATATAGATACAACACCACTATCAGATTTAAAAGCTCTACCACCTTGTCCTCTAGCAGTTGTAGCATTACTTGAAGTAGCAGTTATATTTTTAAATGGTCTATAACTATTTACAGCAGGAAATACATTCTTAGCTTCTGTAGAGCCAGGGTTCATATGTTCTGGCAAATCAGGTAGCCATTCTCCAAAAGGTAATTGCATTATTTTACGTTATCAAAGTTGTTAATATTAATACCTGATCTTTGTATTAATGGTGTACCATTATATTTATCTAAATCATCTGCATCTTCAACTTGTTTAATAGCACCTTCATATTGTGATTTAAATTGTGCAACAGATGTTTGATCCATACCTCTTAAAAATGTAGAGGCAAAGTATAATGCACCATATAGGTAAACATCAGGATGATTAGTTAGAATATGATTAGCTGTATTCGTAGCACTTATAGCATCAAATGCTTTATAAAAAGTTAATCGTGCTGTAACTGCTGTGCCAGGTATAGGTTGAAATCTAAAGTTACTTCCTTCAATACTATATGTTCTAGGATTACCAGTAGTATCATTAGCAGATAAACTTGCTTGATGAAATGGACTAAGTAATTCTAATGTTCTATCAGGAGTTGTACTTGTTAAAACAAAACTTCTAACTTGTAAGAAACCAGTAGGTAATGCTTCTGTTTCTGCATCAATAGTAAAAGTTGTATCAACAGTTTCCATAGATCTTATTCTTAATCTACGATTAAAGTCTGCTTCAGTTAAATCTATAAAGTCATCTATCTCTGAAGTTAAATCATCACGTGCTAAGAAATTAGCAATAGCTGTTTTTAAGTTAGCATAATTATTTAAAGCCATTATAACCTCTTGCTTCCTACTCTAAAGTTTTGAAATTCATTACTGTTAACCATCTTTTTAATAATTTCTTTCTTAACACTTTTGTGTAAAGAATACCAATTAGAATGACCAAACAGTTCTTTTGTTTTAATTTGTAATGCAATCAAAGGTATCTGAGCTATTCTTTGTAACTCACCTTTTTGTTCATTAGCTCTATGATTACGAGCTACTTTATTATCTTCTAGTATAGGATTAGTATCTTGTTGTTTTCTTACTACAAGTTTTCTACTAGCTCTATCTATATGTATATCTTGATTAGGATTATATATATCTTCCATGTTACAGTTCTGTTGTATCTACTGCATAAGCATCTACTAATACTCTCCATCCATAAGTGTCAGACATAAACACAAGTCCAATACCTGTATTCTCTGTAGTCAAAGTAAGGTCAGCAGTTAATCCTTGTATCTTTTTACCGTTTCTACCAACTGTTAAGTTAGCACTATCAAAGTTTGCAGCACTATCTAATATGTGTATTTCATCACCTACAGCAGGACTACTTGGTAAAGTAATTGTAAATGCAGCTGTAGTTGCAGTATCAGCCAATAGTCTATCACCAGCTACTGCTGTGTATGCAGAAGTTTTTACAGTCCATCTTTTTAATGCACCATTGATTGCTTCAGTAGTTGTAATAGTATCTACAAATGTATCTTTAAATCTTAAAGAGGTTGTACCTAAGTCTACATCTGAATCTGTTTCTGGTGCGAATACACCATCAGCTAAAGTTGCTTGTACAGTACCTGCACATCTTAAACTAAATTTGTCAGCACTATGATCGTAAAAAATCTCACCAGAGTTAATTGCTGAGTTATCACCAAATTGTATAATACCTATGTTGTTTAAATTACCTGAGAAAAAAATACCTGGTCTATTATCATCTTCAACAAATATCGGTGCTAGTGAACTTTGTGTTGAATGATTTATAGCATCTCTTACTACGTGTAATTTTGCAAGTGGTGTGCTTTCGTTAACACCTATACTTACAGGTATTCCTTTAAATATATTTTCTAAAGTTACTTTTTTAGTGGCAGTTGCACTTGTATCTACTATAGCTAATACATCATCTGATGCATTAGTTTCTAAAGCTGTTAATGCACTAATCTTACTATCAGCCATGTTTTATCCTCTTTCTTAATTTTGTTCTTTGTTTGTTCTTAGTTTGTTGTTGTGTATCTTTTTCTTTAATTTTAAGTAATTCTACTAATTCACTAAATTTCATTAGTTTTGAATAGCTTTTCCAGTTTGATATGAAACACCTACACCATCTTCACGTATGATGTTATCACCTGTTTCTAATAATAGGTATGTTAAATCTTCTAGTTTTAAAGCATCATTAGGTACATCTGTCCTACGATTACGATATCTATCCTGACTTCTTAATGATACAAATGGTGGTCTCATTACTGACTAAGTTCTGTTACTCTTGCAGTTCCATCTGTAGCACCTACTTTTAAAAATGCTACTTTATCAGAACCTGCACATCTAAAATATTCAACAGTAAATGCTGGTAAAATAAATGATGATGAGGTTGCAGTAGGCGCAGAAGATATTGTTACATAAGCATCTACACTACAAACTAATCTAATATCTCTTGTTTGTGCATCAACTGCATTAGATGCAGCAGATGAAGAACCTACAGCTACAGTTTGTGTAGCACCTGGTTTAAATGTTGTTGGAGCTTTCTTATGTTTTCCTTAAATAAAAGGAGGGGAGCCTAAGCTCCCCCACCTAATTAGTATTATTGGTTGATGTCCAAAATGATACCGTGTGCGGCTTCATTTCTAACTTCAAGTGTCCATTCAACTAAGAGTTGTTTCTTCTCAGAATCACCTGTTTTAGCAAGGTCATTCACTTGGAAATCTCTTAGGTAGGCAGCACCTAACATATCAGACTGTATTAAGAAACATTCTTTTCCGTTACTTGTTGCCATAACTCTGTTTGGTACAACTTGTAAATCACCGAAATCTGATGCGTAAACATCAATCGCAGCAAACTCAGTTCTTGATTCAGCTGGACCGAATCTAGTTGTGTTTGCATTGAATCCAGAGATTACTTGTTTTACTGATGGTGGAACTACCAGCATATCAAGATCGCCACCAGAAGAATATACTTCTTTGATAACAGTCTTTAATATAGCTTCAGTAAGGTCTCTGTCTGTTCCAGAAGTTGGAGCAGCAGTTAAGCCAGTTGAAGCATTAAAGCCAGTAGATAAAGCACCAGTTGAACCAGCATCACCATTGGTTTTAATCCATGTTGATAGAGAACCGATTTCTCTAGCAGCAGTTGCAGAACCTACAACAGAAATGTTTTCTTCGACTATTGCGAATTCCATATCTTTTTTAAGTTCTTTAGATTTTTTAGCCATTTGGTAAGCCATTTCATCAGCTCTACCTGCAGCATCAACAGATGATTGTGTACCAGAAACTGCAATTACTTTGTCTTGAATTTGTGTAAAATTCTTAACTCTTACAGTTGCTGACATAGCATCTATTGTTGCGTCATCACCTTCAATCACAGCGTTAGCAGCAGGATCAGCAAGTGCGTCTGTTTGCCATTCGTGTGATGTAGATGTTGCTACCGCTCTAGGGATAGCAGAAAGGATTGGAGTATCTTCAGGAGATATATTATAAATTACATCTACTAAATCTTCTCTAATACCTTTTGTATCGTACGTATCGTACAAGTTTGTTGGTTGTGCCATAAGGCCTCCTTATTAATTAAAGAAAGTCTTTAAAAATCTTAGCAGCATCTTTGTAATGCCCAGACTTTTTCAGACGATTTAGTTTATCTTTTCTTGTCCTTGATAACTCATCTGCTTTAGTTTTAGCAACACCAGGTCTTACAACTCTAGGAGCTTGGGCAACTTTCTTAGTAACTTTAACATTTGATTTTTTAAGTCTATCATATGTCATAGCATCTTTAATCAACAAGACTTGTCTTGCATCATAAATACTATTGATCTCTTGATCCCCATATCCTAACTTAGTTAGATAGGTTCTCATATCAGATTTCATTTTAGTTGCTTTAGCTGGATCATTAAATTCTGGAACCATTGTAGATAACTTTGTTTGTTGCTCTTGAACATACTTAGTAAATTCATGCATCTGGTTAGCTTTAGTTTCCTCTTGAATTTTTTGTAGATTCTCAGAACGCTTTCTCATCTTGTGTTCAAGGCGAGCTGCTTCTGTAGGATCATCCTCATAAAGTCTTTCGAAGTCTATATTACTATATTCGTTTTGTAATTCCTGTTGAGCCATTGTAGTCAGCTCAGTTAGTTTAGACAATTTTTGATTAATCTCAGATTGAGATTGTTGCATCATGTCATTGACCTTTGATTTCTCTAAAGATAGTTCTGACGTTTTGCGTGTGTAATCAGCTTCTCTCTGATACCCTCGAAGTAGTTCATCTAGGGTGACATCCATTTCACTACCATCAACTTTGACAGTATAAGCTGGTTGCTCCTGTGAACTTTCATTAATATCTTGTTCAGCTTCATCTGTAACTTCTTCAGTTACTTCTTCTGTAAGCAATGCTTCTTCAGAAGGTTGTTCAATTACTTCCTCTACTGGAACTTCTGCTGGCTGAGCTTCCGCTTCAGGTGCAGCTTCTTCAATAGGTTCTGGTTCTTGATCGTTATTCTTTTGCATAAGACCTTTAATAGCTTCAGCAGCTTTATTAACTGCCATAGCTTTTGGTCCTAAGTGTGCATCTTTTAATGCCATGGTTACACTCCTCTGTGGTTGGTGTTATGTAAGCACTCCATAATGGGTGGTGCTATTTTTTCTTGCGAAGTTCTTCTAATTGTTTACTTGCAAGTTGACCTGTTTCCATAACAGTACGGAAATGGTCTCCAAACTTTCCTAAAATCTGATAGGCTAGGTAGATCTTTGTCCTTGCCAATTCATCATTTGGTCCTGTTTGAAATATCGCTTCAGTATAAGATTTTCTAAGAGTCTCTAATGCTTCTTGGAAAAGCTCATCTTCTAATATTGCTTTGGCTCTTGTGCCTCTATTCGCTTCTATCTGGAGATCCGACATCTATTGCTATTGTTGTTTCACGTACTTGTGGTTCTTCAGGTTGTAACAGTTGTTTGCTAGCTGCGTCAAGCATTTGTTTATTGGTATCAGAAATACCTTTCATATCCAATGCTTCTCGTCTTATTGCTTTCTCATCTATATCTGCTTGATACTTAAGTTCAAGCTCTTTAGCTTTTGTTTCAAACTCTAATATCATTTTCTGATACTTAAGTTCCATCTCTCTCATTCTATTTTCATAGTTCATTTGAGCTTCAGCAGCCTTTTGTTGTGTCTGTATCTGTGATACTTTCTCAAACTCTGAAGGCTGTTTAGGTTTAGGCTGCATCATTTGCTGACCAATTTTAGGATCAGTAAAGTAAGATGCAACATCTTTTAAACCTGCGTTCTCAATGATACGAGATAATGTATTATAAATATTGTTTAGATTTACAACTGGGCCTTGTGGTCCACCTTGCAGTTTAATAGCTTCTAGTTGTCTACCAAGAATAGAATTTAATATTTGTAGTTGTTGATCTCTAGATCCTGTACCTAATCCAACATGGATAGTTACATTACAACGATCTCTCCATTCCATAGGGTTCATAGGAATAAAGTTATTTTTAATTTTAACAATACGTTCTTTGTCTTGATACTTAACAACTAATTCAAATATCTTTTTAAACATATCTTTAACACCAGTCTCAGCAAATACTCTAGCAATTAATTCTAGTCTCATTTGTGATTGTGATAAGATTGTGTTTATACCTGATGCAGTTTTATTTAATGTATCAGTATCCATGCCCTGGTTGTATTTAGTAATACCACTTCGTTCTTCTTTAATGGTATCTAAATATTGTAGTAATGGAAATGCTTGTTGTGTTAATGCTTGGTTTTGCAATGGCATCATAACCTGACTAGGTGCAGATTTAGTTCTAACTATTCCGCCCGGTCGGTTAGTTAATAGATCATCAAGATTAACTTGACCATCCATAACTGCAACTCTGTTATTATTTGTTAAGTACATATTATCTAGTACTTGTCTCATAACAGTAGATTTAATTAACTGAATATCTTCTACCAGCTCTGATACTGATCTACCATAAAATCTGTGTGGTACAATAATAGGTGTTAGTGAACAGAATGGATGAGAATCAACAGGAACATTATCGAGGATAGTGTAACCACCATCACCTGCACTGGTAATCTTTCGAAGCTCTGCGATACCATCACCATCAGTATCCATGCGAATGTAAGATTCATAAACAATAACTTCTTCAGTTGAAGCGTCTCCAACAGATCTATCATAGTCATCATCTAAATTTCTAAAACGTGTACTACGTTCTTCATTGTATCTCTCTTTATTTTCAACAGGTAAGTTATAAACTTTATCATAATCAAATCCCATTTCAAGTAATGCACTACGAGATGTAGGTACTCTATGACAAACAAAGTTTGCATCTTTTAAAGATTTAGCCTGGCGTTCAATTAAAAATTCTTCAGGTGGTATAGCTTCAAACTTAACTCTACCAAATGTTTGTGTTCTTGTAATAACAACATCATGCATAATTGGTGTAGGAATTTTATTTAGTTCCTCGCGCATCATAGATGCTTGTAAAGAGTCTTGTTGCTCCGCTAGTTTTTCTTCTGCATTTTCCTTTTGTTCCAGAAATGTTTCATCTTCGTACTCAGAATGTTCTTTAACTTCAACACCATCTTCGGCGATAAGCATTTCAAACTCATCATCAGATAATTTTTCATATGTTTCTCTTTCTACTTTCTCAGAGTTATCCCAGTATACTTTACATATACCGTTCTTTTGTAACAAAGCATCTTTGAACATTGTATACAAAGTTGTAAAGCCTTCGTTATCTTTATTAAAAATATGGTTAAGATAATCAGTAGCTTGTTCTGCAATGCCTACATCTTCCTGGCTTACAGGTTCTACTCTTACTATGTTATCTGATGCAGTAAATATTCTAAGCAATGGTGGTAAAATAGATTCAATAGTATCAGCTACATCTGTAGATACTACTTGTGATCTACCTTCTACTTCATTACCAAATGCTTCACCAAAATAATACTCATTAGCTTTTCTTCTTGACTGAGTAAGTTCTGATTCAAAGAAACCATAACTGTTCCTGATTTGTTCTCCAAGCAATCCTGATATCGTATGCTCGTCTAGTGGTTTACCTTTTGCCATATTTATCCTTAAACAATATATCTTGTATCTACACTCATTGGTTTAGTCCAGTCTGTTCTTGTTGGTCCATCCACAGAGCAGCCATACCTAAAAGCATCTGCTGCGTGTGAACTCCAGTCATGTAGGGGTTTATTTTTAAATGTCTGCATCCTATCATCAAACTGTTTACGGTATTGTCGCAAACAATCAATACCATATTTACATTTATTTTTATCAAACCAACAGTTATCTAAATTATTTCTCACAGCTTCAATGCCATGATCTACTTCTAACCTAGGACAAACTTCAAAGTCAAGTCCAAGGTCATATGAAACTTCTAGCCTGGACTTACCAGTACCAAGTTCCCTTGTTGTTATATCATGTGGTGCAACATGGCGACCATATTTATAACCTTTATCTCTAAGTATACCTGCATAATGTGCAAGTGATTCACCTGAGCTTTCATAATAATCTATGAGATGTATTTCTTTTCCAACTCTTTGTGCAAACCAAATAGAAGTTGAATCACCAATACCTAAATCCCACCAGGTCTCAACATCATTACTTGCATCATAGTGTACATCTGTAATTCTATTTTCTTTTTCAGCTTTCTGTATTTGCTTACCATAGTAAGCTCCAGATACTGCAGCCTGAAAGCTGCACTCGAACTCTTGTTCGTACTGATCTTCTGGCATTGTAAGCCTAGCTTCTTCAAGTTCATCATCAGCTATTATTTCTGTTTCGGATGCACGATATAATTGTGCATACCAATCTTTGCCACCTCTACGTTTTGCTAAATCGTAAACATCCCAGAATTGGTTATGACCCATGGGAGTTCCAATAAAGATTACATAGCCAAGTTTGTCTGCAACTGCAGGTCTAACGACCTCAGTCCAAACTCTAGGTGACATTAAGGCATATTCATCCATACAAACTCCATCAAATCCTAATCCTCTAAGAGCATCTGGATTGTCCGATCCGAAGATTTGTATACGTGATCCATTCCATAGATCAACCTTCAGTTCGGTTTCATGTCGTTTGCCACCAAGTTTCATTAAGGGATCTGTATATTCTTTTAAATAGTCGTAAGCGACTGCCTTTCCCTGGCGATAAGTTGGTGCGATATACGCCAATCTCGAATTTGTTATTTCACAAGCAGTCATAATTAAATGATTGATTGCAAATACTGTCTTACCGAATCTTCGGTGACAACAGATAACATTAAATCTTTTTAGTTCATTATGAATCTTTTCCTGTAAAGGGCGAGGTTCATAAGGTATTTGTATTTCCACTATTCTGTAATTTTTTTTATATAATTTTGTGTTTCTTTTGGAAGCTCATTAAAGTCTCCACCTTTTTTTAACCATTTATCTACATTACCAACACCCCAGTTATAAGCTGCAAGAGCTGATGTAGTATCATCATTATAACGATCCATCAATGCATATAAATATTCAGTTCCAAATCTAACATTTTCAACTGGATCAAATGGATCTTCTAGTGGTTTAATACCAAAGCCTGGTTGTTCTGCAGTAGCATCCATGATTTGCATTAATCCTTTTGCACCTACTGGAGATACAGCTTTAGGATTGCCAGAACTTTCTGCTTCAATAACTTTATTAATAAAAGGATCAGGTGAAAAAGTTTTACCAGATATTAATCCTTCTGTTTGTTGTGGTTTAAAAAGTTCTAATAATCCACTTAATATTTCCATGTTATTTCTTTTTTCGCCAGCCAATAGTAACAGCAACAGGCTTATCATTATCACCTTGCAGAGTATTTGTAACTGATGATAGCTTAGAATGTACATATGGTGCTGACTCCTTTGCTGCCCACATCTTCTTTTCAACAGATACTTGTGGGTTGTTCAATAAGTTTAACATATATTTTAAAGGAGTAGTTTGACCTTTGCCTAATTCAGCATCCAGGCGTTCTCTTTTTGTTCCAATAGCAACACCTTTTGGTCTACCTGCACCTTTTCTTTTTCCACCGTGAGTCATTATATTAATCCCATTAAGTTAGCTTTCAACAATGACTGCATACTCTTTGGAGTCATAGGTTTAGCTTGTTGTTGTGCCATATTTGGTTGTGCCATATTAGCTTGTACGTTAGGCATTCTAGGTGGCATAGCTTGTGGCTGTACTTGTGGTGTAGATTTTTGATATCTAGATAGATCAGTCCTACCAACATCAATACCAAATATTTCTTTTATGTCTTTATTAGATTTTACCATACGACCATCAAATCTAGAACCAGGACTAACAACTTTGTTCTTTTTAATAGTAGCTATTTCATTATCAACAGTTAGTAATTGCATTTCTTTCATAATATACCTCTTAACACTTCCATCTTTTTCTTGCTTGCCTCAATCTAGAGTTCGGATCTTTAGCAGCTTTAGGAAATTTTTTCATTTGTCCTGCACTTCTTGCACAAAACGACTTTCTTCTACCAGCATCTTTGCTGCCAGCCTTAACTTTACCTGTAACAGCAGTCTTTAACTTGCTACCAGGGTTAGCTCGCCTATAAGCAGCTACACCTTTAGCAGTCATACCAGCTCCAGACTTAGTTGGCCTGAAGTTTTTCTTGTTTCGTGCTGGCATTTTGTCTGGTTTGCGTGCCATTACCTGTATCTCCTAGTTTTTTTAGCAATATTCTTAGGTTGTTTAACAAATTGCTTACCTTTTTTAGTACCTTTGCGTTTAGCCTTGGTAGTTGCAGCGTATTCTGCTGCAGTCAAAGCCTTAATAGCCTTCTCAGGTAGGTATCTCTCCCCTGTTTTAGCAGATGGCTTACCAGATTTGGTACGCCACTTCTGTTTGGTCCAGTTCTTTAGAGACTTTTGTGACTTCTTCAAAGCCATTACTTGTATCCACCACCTGCTGCCTTATATGCTTTCGCTGTCATCTGCGCTTTACGTGCAGACCATTGTCCTGGTTTACCACCTTTACTACCTGCCTTGATTCTATTGAATATTCTTTTCCTCATGCCAGGTTTAGTGTAGTTACCAGCTTTATTAACTGTACTCTTCTTAGCCATTTTTCATAAACTTCATATTGTTTGATTGTATATTAAGTTCAGGGTTATAATTAGATAATGCTTTATCTGCTTGTTCTGCACTCAAGTTTAAATTGTGCATTAAAGTTTGCTTTGCATCTGCTTTTGATTTACCCATTTGTTTAAAAACTTTGAGTTCAGCATTAATAGATGCTTGATTTACAGGATTTCCATAAAAGTCAGCCATTATTTCATACCCTTTTTCTTTTTCTTTTTAGACTTTAAAATCTTAGCCTTAAGTCCAGCAGGTAATGTCTTTTGTTTCTTAGACAACATTACATCATGCCTTTCATTTTCTTCTTAGCAGTTTTCTTCATGCCCTTCATGTTCTTTTTTTTCTTCTTCATGTTCTTTTTCTTAGCAGTTTTTTTCATTCCTCGCATAATAATCTCCTATAAGTTTTGCGTTTGGTTACTGTGGATTCATAATAGTCTTTATCCCAAGACTCATAGAATCCGATCTTTTCTAGATTGGCACTTGCCTGTTCTAGTTTTTCAAATGGCTGTATTAAAACCATTAGAAACTCGTTGTGTGATTCCCAGTCTCCATTCTCAAGAAACTCAACTGGTTCATCATATCCCTCTGGGTGAAACGCCATGAGGTATACATCTTTAGGTACAAACACATGGTTCAATGTGTGAGTATAATTATCTAGTTCATCACCTGTAACAGATAAATCAGGGCAGGCAATAATACATATCTCCTTACCTGAGTCTTTAAAGTGGTTGCATTCATATACCACCCTCTGTAATAAATCATCAGCAGAACTTTCCACCACGATCTTTAAAAGTCCGTGTGTTCTAGCCATCTTAGCATATGGACATACAGGCTTACCCCCTAGTGTTTCATTCGGTAACTCCAGGAAGTCTTTCGACCAGCTCAGTATATCTTCTTCTATTGTTCTCAATTAATGTTTAAATGCGTTTTAAGGTATGCTACAGCACTATTCTCTTCTTTTCCGACTCATCCACTACGGATGCAGGAAACATATTTAAATTGCCAGCTACAGTCCGTCTCTCTCCTTCACCCTCAAAAGGGTATACGGTGTGCTGCGCCCATGATGGGAAGAATATCAGCTTACCAACTTCAGGCTTTATGGTCTTGCATAGAGGCGGTCTTAGTTCTTCTAACCCCCTTATGCTGGTTTGACCAAAGTGAAACTGTAAGAACCCATCACAGCAGCCACTAGAATTATATAGGTTTTGAGCTGAGAACTCATTGTTGTCCTCAATCTGCTTTGGTATCTTGGTCCAGGTTGTAAAAGATATGCCCATCTGCGTATCCGTACCGTGGTCATGCAATGGGTTATAATCTCTCTCATATGAGTGTACAGACCATAAACTGTGGACATGAGGTATCCGATCTAGAAAGGGAGTACCTATGCTTTTACAGAATTGATCTATGTAAGTCCTGGACAGTTGCGTTACAAATTTAATAAATGGTTGGATTAGCTTATCCTCGGTGTCAATCTTTAGTTGTTCACCATGGGATATCTGCCCTACTAGGTGGCTTGAAAAATCCTCACCATCTTTATTGTGTTTCGTATCGAGATATTTATTGAGGTCATTGACCATGCGATCCTCCATCCAGACCTCCATCATCATTGCGGTTGTAACCTGCGATATCTTTATTTCTATTTCTTTGTCTGCCATAATGTAGTGTGAGGGTTGAAAGGAACTAAAACCCCCACCTCGTGAATATAGTGTTATTTGTGTGTGTGTGTCAAGTACGAGACTTTCTTTGCATACCTCCGTATATATTTATACCCCTACCTCTATATTATTACGCCCTATTGCGTTCTAAAACCCCCTACTATCCGTCTTGATATAACGTACTACTACGTATACGTTTTTGATTGTGTACTCTGTGTCTATGTGTACGAACTACGCCTACTATCTACCCTCTGACTATTGTATCCTATACTACGTAAAGGTAATACTAAAGATAAGATGGTTCGTATGTGTACTAAGAATAGTATGTAATCATTCAATGGATTGTATTGGCAAATTATCTATGAGAACATTACAAGAACATTCTAGTATAATGTGGAGTAGTATATGTGTACCAATCAATAAGATTATATCATGTCTTATTATTGCCACAGTTCTATACTACCTTTACTTATCTCCGTAAGCCGAGGAAGTAAAATCCCTCCAGCGGGGTGAGAGGAATTTTATTCCTTTCGACTTACTAAACTTAAATGTAAAGGAAACAAACTATGAATAAAAATAATGAAGTAATAAATATAATCTTTGATTATTGGGTACAAGCTCATAACGAAGTAATAAAATGTAGATCAAATATACTTGAGAAAAAGACTTCAAGTATGTTCAAGCAAA
>Ga0181410_1000496_pt1 | contig 17644 bp, 39 predicted proteins | sample 33SPOviralmetaG_FD_130112 | JGI IMG/M metagenome (GOLD analysis project Ga0181410, IMG submission 130112) | Marine viral communities from the oligotrophic San Pedro Time Series (SPOT) site, San Pedro Channel, CA, USA - 33 SPOT_SRF_2012-06-20 | ecosystem: Environmental > Aquatic > Marine > Strait...
ATATAAAAAACTTGATAAAACTAAACAAGTTGCGTGTGCAACAGAATAGGAGAAAAATATGTCAGACGAAGTAAAAACAGCAGAAGAAATAGCACAAGATTATGAAGCTATGGGTCATTCTGTAGAATTAATTAATGGTATTATTGATGGTTCTAAAATGGAAGATGATGAAGAAGCAGATAAAAAAGATTGCGTTAAAAGAAATGTAGAACACTTAGAACTTATGAAAGATAAGGACTATTGGACTACAGAAGATATGACAGCAGTTGATTCAGCTATCTCATCAGGCAATTCTTATATAGGATAATAAATGATTACTATTGATGGTAAAGAATACACTAAAGAAAAGATGTCAGATGACCAAGTAAAGTTATTTGGCATCATTTCTAATTTAAGTGCAGAAAAAAACGTACATATAAATCAAGCAGAACAAAAAGAAATATTAATACAACATTACATAACTAAGTTTAAAGAAGCTACAGATAAACCAGAAAAAGAAAAGTAGGTATTATGCAGTTAAGCAAACATTTCACATTAGAAGAATTTGAAAAGAGCCAAACTGCAACTCGCAAAGGTATTAAAAATAAAGCTGGTGCTGGAGAGATTAAAAACTTAGGCGATCTTTGTTATGAAGTATTAGAGCCTGTAAGAATTAAATTTGATAAGCCTGTAACTATTACATCTGGATATCGTAGCCCTCAACTTTCAGAAGCCATAGGCTCAAAATCTACATCACAACATTGTTCAGGGAACGCAACAGATTTTGAGATAGCTGGAGTGTCTAACCTTGAAGTAGCTTTGTGGATTGAAAATCACTGCGACTTTGATCAATTAATCTTGGAGTATTGGACAGGCGAAGCTAATAGTGGGTGGATTCATGTATCATACAAAGATGGTTCTAATAGAAAACAAGTATTAACATTTGATGGCAAATCATATACTAATGGATTACCTGAAGCAAAATGGTCAGGTGGAAAATTAACCAACTAATAGGAGAAAGCTATGCCAATGGGAAAAGGAACTTACGGAAGCAAAAGAGGAAGACCAGCAAAAAAGAAAAACAAAATGAATAAAAAGAAAAAGAAAAAGTAATGAGAAAAAAAGCTGTATGGAATAGATCAAGGCCAAAGAAATTAGGAAAGCCAAAAGCATTCAATAAAAAATCTAAAGCCTACAAAAGTGCAAAAGCTAAAGCAGATCGTAGATTCGGTAGTGGTGTTAGTTTAGTTAAGAATATGTTTATTTCACAAGCTATAAAAAAATACAAACCTAGAAAGAAAAAATAATGCCTAAACAAAACGTATTACAAAAAATCGAATCACACGAAAAGCTATGTCGTATTATGCAAAAGCTAACACATGATAAAATTCATGTGATTGAAGAAAGAGTAAAAAGATTAGAAAAAATTTTATTAGTTTGCACAGGCTCATTAATTAGTGCTATGGGTTATGTGATTATGGTATTAGCAGATAAAGTCTAAACCTTTACAAAACACTAAAAAGAAAGTACAAGCTGTAAGTGTATGATTTACAAGAATGTTCTTATTATTTCTGATACTCACATACCATATTCTGTTCCAGAATTATTGCCTTATCTCAAAGCGTTAAAACATAAATATAAAAATTTTGATAAAGTAATCCATATTGGAGATGAACTAGATAAACACGCAATGTCTTTCCATGATTCAGACCCTGATTTACCTAGTGCTGGAGATGAATTAAAATTATCCTTACCTACAATAAAAGAATTAGAAAAGCTATTTCCACAAATGGATTTAATGGATAGTAATCATGGTAGCTTAGTTTATAGACGAGCATTGAAACATGGAATACCCAAAGCGTATTTAAGAAACTATAACGATTTTTTACAAGTTGGTAAGGGTTGGAAATGGCATGACGATTTAACAATAGATACACCTTTAGGAAAAGTTTATTTTTGTCACGGTAAGACAGCAGACGTTTTAAAATTAGCACAAAGTATGGGAATGAGTTGTGTGCAAGGGCATTATCATTCTTTAATGGGAGTAAGATATTATGGAAATAGTTTAGGCCTGTACTATGGATTGCAAGTTGGTTGTATGATTGATAACAAATCATTAGCGTTTCGTTACAATAAAGTACAAAAAGCTAGACCGATTATAGGTTGCTCTGTTATACAAAATGGGTTACCAATCATTGAGCCTTTTATTAAAGATAAATCGGGCAAATGGATAGGAAAATTATTATGAGTACAAACACACTAAAAAAGACCCTTTTAAAGAGCCATAGAGCCACGCAGACAAACAATTCTGCATTTTCTGATCAGGTATCAGGAAACCACTACAAAACGCTTAAAATTCAACCTTTAGAGTATTGTATGGCTAATGGCCTTAACGCTTGTCAAACTCACGTTATAAAATATGTTTCTAGATACGATAAAAAATGGAAAGATAAAAAAGATCAAATTAAAGATTTGAAAAAAGCAAAGCATGTAATTGATATGCAAATAGAATTATTGGAGAAAGAATAAAATGTGGTTATCATTAGTTAAGTTTGGATTAAAAACAGGTGCAGAAATCTATAAGAACAAAAAAGAAACAAAGATATTAGAATCTGTTGCTGAAAAAAACAAATGCAAAGAGTTATTGATGGAGAGATCGAAATGGTCAAAACTATCAAAGAACATCAAGCAAACGATTGGAAAGATGAAATCGTATTGGTTTTAATTTCTATTCCTTTGTTGGTTTGTGCTTATGGAATTTTTAGCGAAGACCCAAATGTTATTGCAAAGCTAGATGCTTTTTTTGATCAAATAGATCGTTTCCCTTTATGGCTACAAGGATTAATAATTGGTGGCTACAGTTCTGTTCTGGGAATAAAAGGTGTATCAGCATTTAAGAAAAAGTAGTAAGATGTCTTAATGGCAGACGCAGTAATAATAGACGCAGAGTTTCAAATTGAAAGTAAGCACAATCCTTATGGGCATTTTGTTAGCTTAAAATTTATTGACACAATACCTGACAAACCTAAACTGTTAAAAACAATTCAAGATTTAACAGCACACGATGATGTGGAATTAATTGATTATAATTATAAGGAAATAAAAATTACTTCTAAGACAAGTTTGAAGTATTTTGATGTGACGAGAAACTAGGGCAGTTCAGAACCAGTTAAGGAACCACCCTAGCCAAACTATTCACTCTCGCTCATAGTTCTATTTACTAACGCAAGGATTGTTAGTAAAATTCATTTTATCTATTTCATCAACTTTTCAGTTGCAATAGTATTAATAGATTGTTGCTTCAAGTTTTCGCAATACGAATGAGCCAATTTAGATTGTATTTTATAATACAAATATGCTTTATGAGATTTTAAGAAATCAACTTTGACATCTTTATATCTCTTATCGTTACTTGCTTTAACTTTTGCTAAAGATACAGATATTTTTTCATTATCCATTCTTTCGCTAACAACGAAATCAAAAACTTCTTGTACCTGATCTTTAAAATTATGATAGTCGATTTCAGCGTCAGCAAATATTTTATCTACTTTATCTAAATATATCAATATCTGATCAGGGTTAAAAGTCTTTGGCCTTAACTCTATGTACTTTGGTTGCTCGGCCATTAACCAAGTTCTCTTTCGTACATATCAGGGTTAAAATCAGTTGGGTTTTCTTTTGCCCAATCAATTTCTTCTTTAGGACTTTCAGGCAACTTATCATCAGTAAGCTGTACACCTTGTTTAGCTTGTTGATAGCTTTGTTGAGGCTGTTGCATTACAGGTTGTTGCGTTGGTTTAGGATTGTAACCAGATTTATTAAATGGTTTAACCATATAACAAGTTACAACTTGTTCCATACCATTTCCCCATTGAGTAGGCTCTGTTTCTTGTGTTTTACTACCCCATTTCAAAACGTGTCCAGATCGTACATATTCTTGTACTTGAGGACTGTTAAGCCAATCAGAAATTTCAAAAATTCCATATAACTTTTTTGTTAAGCTACATTGGAACTGTGCCTTATTCGATGAGGCTTGATATTCCATACTTGGTGATTTTTTCCCTGTGCTATATAGCTTTAAAGAAAGCCCACAGAATGGTAGTCTTTGTTTTTGTATTTGTGTCATGTTTTCCTTATTGTTTCTGTTTTTGTTTTTGTTTTTTTTGTTTAGGACTTTCCATCGCTAACATCAAGTATTTAGCACCAAGAAAAGCATTAAACATTTCTTTATTTAAAGGAAGTTCCTTAACTTCAATATTACTATCTTTTTTAGGTAATCTTATAATTAACCCTTTAGTAATTTTTTGTTTAGTTTCTTCCTCGTAGGCTACCTTATAAGCATTTAACTGTAATGTGTAGTCAAATGATATAGAGTTACTTGTTTTAATATCTCCTAAAACAAGGTTACCTTTCTTATCTTTTAAGATAAGATCAAGAGTACCAGCGTAGTTATGTTTTTTAGAAAAAACTTTTTTCTCTAATTCAACTACCTCGTATTCTTGGGTCTTCCACCAATCTAAAAAGATGTTCCAACAATTAATAACTGCTGGATCAGATTGGTTAGGAATTTTTTTATCTTGAAGAAAATCCTCAATCATGCCGTGAACAACTGTACCAACTAAACCAGCGTCATCTTTGATTTTGTCAGTTTTGTTCTTAGCCTCATGAACGATTCTTTCAAGTTTAACTCTGTCTAAAGTTTTTCCATCATCCATTATTTGGTTGATAGAATCTTTAATGTGACGAATAGGTGTAGAAACCAACCAATTAACTAATTGAGGTTTCGGACAACCTTTGCCACATATTCCTGTCACACTTTCGACAACATTATCATCATGATAATATAAGTGTTTTTCGTCATCGAATGTTAACTCTAGACCATTTTTTAACTTATGTTTTATGTACATGTTTTCCTTTTCTAGTTTAGTTGTTTAAAAAAATTATCTACGTTAAATTTGTAATAACCACTTAACGCCCATAATTTCCAAGTACTAATATTGCCAAGTTCAAATTTGTACAAACCATTAACAGTTTTTAGTACTTTTTTATTGTCTTCTACAACTGCTTCTGCAGTTATATTTTTTTCTAACCTGATTTGTTTAAATTTCAAACCAAGTATATTATTAAATAAACGATAATGTTCAAATTCATCAATACTTTTAGTTTTTTTGAATTGAATAATCATTCCATTTAATAAATGATTGTTTTTTTCTTTCTTATCCATAATAACCTTTCTAGTTTAATACAGAATGCCCACGACCTTGTAAGCACGATCTATACATTTTTGGATAATTATAATCAACTTTAGGAGATAACCACAATACACTAGGTCTAAAGTAATAATTATAAACATACTTTCCACTTTCAAATAATGTATTTGTGTTTTCTTTTGCTAAAGTTTTACAATGTTGAAGATCATTAGTAAGTTCAACTGCTTTAGCCTCATCGAAAGTACCGCTACGTCCAGCAGTATCAACAAGAGGCCTATAAGCACAGTTACTTAAACTTATTAAAATGAGCAATAATCCTATTCCTTTCATTTTTTTTCCTTTCCTTTAACTTACGCTTATATATTCTTAATGTCTTTGCTTCTATTTTGTCCATGTGATTAAACACTTCATCAAAATAAGGGTTTCCATCTCCAAAATCCCATCTTCTTTTTTTTGAAATTTTAGTAATGAAATTTATCCTACGTTCTTTTACTTCATTAATCATAATATAACTCCGATTATTGTTCCTATTATTAAACCAGCAACAAAACTTAACCACTCACGTCTGTAATAAAGTTCTAATGCTTTCCAATCATTTTTGCTTTTGCCAAATATCAACATTATATACCACCTTGTATAGCCCATTGATGTAAAGCAAACATAGTAAGTGATACAAAACAAATTACTGTAACTGCACCAAATATTAACTGCCATTTAAGATTGTTCATATTTCCTTTCTAGCTGTGCCTGTCACACACAGCATTATGATTGATTTATATTCTTGCACTTATTGGGTTGTTTGAAAAAATAACCAAGCCACCAAGTTCTTGTAAGAATCTTGCTCTTTCGTCTGACTTACTTTCGTCATTAGCAATATTCGTAATCGCATTGGCAACATCGTATTTAGAAGTAACAAAAGTTTCTCCTACATAGTGGTTAAGTCTTTCAAAAACTCCTGCTCTTTCGTCATCTGAAAGACCATGTTTTTTTGCAAGAACTTCTACTTGATGTGAGTTGATTTTTTCTTCAGTCGCTTGTTTTAATTTATCAATATTTTCCTGAAACAATTCAGGGTTACTGATAAGTTCTAACTGCTGACCCATTTTATCAACGATCGTTTTCCATTGTTCATCTTGTTCAACATCTATAATCATTTTACCAACATGTTTAGCATAAAACTGATTTAGATATTCAGGTGCAACCATACCATTAGTACAAACTAATCTGTAAATGAATGGCTTAACAATTAAAGAGCCACCACCTATTTCAGAATTTGTAATAGTGATACCACCTTGAACAAAATCTCCCTCAACTACTTCTCCCTCTAACTTTGGAAGAACAGCAGTAATGTTTAAAGTATCTCTATCATAGTGAGCGTACTTTAATTCTGCATTCATATCCATAAGTTTGTCGAGAGTAGAGTTTGCAACAACATCATTATCAATTCTTTTGTAACGATTAGACATTATTGCTCTTACTTCGTTAACAGGCTCTTTGTCATAAGTTCTAAGCATTAATTCTTTTTGCTTATTTTTCTTAATCCAAAAATTAAGATTATGATTTACCAACTCTTGACTTACAGGCAAACATTTAGAAATATATCTTGTACCGATTTCTAATCTGTTGCATAGATGACTTAAAGAAGTATCAGTTAATTGATATTCTCCTGTAGTCAAATGATCTACACTTAAAGTTGGAAAAGCATTATTATGCCTACTTGGATTTATTTGCATGCCATTTAAATCAACAAGATAATCTCTTTTGTTTGATGTATCGTCATTAATTTTTTTAAGCATTTCTTTTATGTCGTGACCTTTTTTCATTGTGTTTCCTTTTTCTAGTTATTTAATGTAGCTGACATCATCAGTACCTACTAGCAACAGTAGATAGAGGGGAAGAAATGATTTCCCCTTTCGTCTTATAAATTAATTCCCTTAGTTGTTTCAAACATAGGCGTAGCGATAGTTTCTTGTAGTTCAGAAAAATTTTTAATATCATCAATTCCTATAACCACAGATTCTACAGAAATCTTAGTCAAACCATCAGGAAGATAATCCTTAAAAAGAATTTTTATCATTCCTTTAGTTGGAAAATCTTCATAATAAGTTCTAATGTTTTCAAAGTTAAACAATTCTCTAGTCAAAGAAAATTCTCTTAAAACATTTTCATTAATTATTAGTTTTTTCATTTTACCTCTCTAGTTAGTTATTATTTCAAAAGTAAATTTAACACCAATTCTTTTTAATCTTTGGCATTCATGTAAATGTTCAGTCAGATTTTCATATAAACAAAATTCAACTTCACCATCTTCATATATAGTTTTAATTAAAAACATATTTACCTTTCTAGTTTTTCGTATTTATTATTTAGCTAACATCATCAGTGCAACTTGCTAAAGGTTGCAGAAACTAATTTATAACAATCTAAATCGTAGGTCTGAACACACACTCTCCGAGGCTCTCCACTGATTAACGTACAACTTAACGAGGTCAAAACTTAGAATTAACGCCAATGGCTCTGAATCAGTTTTTATGCGATTAAAGTCGAGTACCGATTTAACATAGACTTAATACAAAGACTATGACTGATTTGCCAAAAAAAGCAAACTTGTTTCTTTTCAGCAATTAAGAGGCTTTTAAGCAAATAACATCTTTTTTATCAAAGTTTTTTAACAGCTTTGACACTCGTAATAAGATATGTTGTTCTTAATGTTCAAATCGGTTATTAATAAAGACGAGTTAGTTATTTTTTCATTAACTCCCTTTCTAGTTATAAATGGGGAAAGTTTTTACCGATTTCTTTCCCCACAACTCACAGGAAAAAATCATGAATCTTAAATTACAAATAGCTTCAATGCTAGTTGCACATCGTTGTGCAAATAAAAAAACGCAAACTAAAGTTGCAAAAATGTTAGGCGTAACTTTTCAACAAGTTCAAAAATACGAACACATGATAAATAAAATTACATCAGAAAAACTTTTACAATTTTGTATTAGTTTAAATGTTCCTTTACAAAGTTTTCAAGATGGCGACCCTTATCAAGTTTTAGAGGGTGCTGATATTTCGATCATAGAAAAAGAAAAAGCTATGCAACGAATTGAAAAATTAACTTATGACGCAGATTTGAAACCTTTATTATTAACTAAAGAAATGGAGATAACAAATGATCAAAGTTCAAGTAGATAAAGTTTGGTTAGGGAAAGTAAGCGTAAGAGATTATATTTATAAAAAAGCATTAAGACAAAAAACTTCTTTAGGTATAACTCATGGAACAGAATATATGTTTATACCTTACGAAAAATTAAAATCTGCAAAAACTTATACTGATGAATCTTTTAAAAGTAAGTTTAATGGCAAAAAATATAGACTTGTAGATTTTGATTGGAAGCCTTATAAAGAAGAAAACAAAGATCAAGGGGTTTTATTATGAGTGGAGAAGAATTTTTAGATATTCCAAAGACTGATGAAACGCAACAATCAACGCCTGAAGAATATTATTTTTCAAAATCCAAACAAGATTGGATTATGGTTTCTGATATGTCCGACATGCATGTTCGTAGAGCGTTTAAAAGATTGTTAAGAATGATAAGGTTAGGAACATTAATCGAACTTTCGGATTACACAGGAAGCAAAAATAATAATACTATTTTACAAGAAATAGAAAATATTAAAGGCCACTGTGATAAAATCAAAGAATCACTTAAAGACGATTAGTTATCTTGAGTTTAAACTTAACAAAGAACTTGCACATGAAGATACTTTTGGAAAAGATGATATTATTAGAAACGAGTACAAAAAATATGTAGAGAATATGCCTGAATTAAAAGAAGAACATTTTGAAGTTATAGATCGAAACAGAGCAAGAGAACATGAGAGAATGAAAAAACAAGACAAAAAAAGATTTGATAAGTTAAGACAGATTGGCTGTATAGCTTGTGCGAAAAAAGGATTATATCAAATTCCTGTAATACATCACATAAGAAAAAATACAGGCTTATCAATAAGACCACCACACACAGACACAATTCCTTTATGCCCTGAACATCACAATATGGGAAATGAATCTGTGCATTTAAATAAAAAAGTATTCATTGATCTGTTCGGTACAGAACATGAATTGTTAGAAGAAACAAACCAAAAAATTAAACAACTAGAAAAGGAAGATATATTTTATGACAAAGGAAACGAATAAATTTCATGCATTACAATTATTTACAGATACATTTACTGCTGAAACAGTACACTTGACTAATGAGGCAATAGGAATCTATATAAGATTACTTTGTTTCTCTTGGACAAAAAATACTAAACCATTTAATACTCAATCTGCATATAGAATATGTCAATGTATTGACGAAGAATGTAAAAAAAAAGTACAAAGTGTTTTAAGAGAATTTTTTATATTAACTGACGATGTGGATTCGTTGTGGACACATAAAAGATTAGTTAAAGAACACGCATATCTTATAGATAAATATCAAAGAAGATCAGAAGCTGGTAAAAAGGGTGGTCTAGCAAAGAGAGATAATGCTACAAGCAAAAACGTAGCACCTATACCTAGTCCTAGTCCTATACCTAAGAATAGTATATATGACCAAGACTTTGAATATCTTTGGAGTTTATTACATAAAAAAAAAGGATCAAAATATAAAGCATACGGATATTGGTTGAAATTAGATAATTTAATCAATTTATCTATCAAAGATGTTGCTAAAATTTACAATAAGCAAATACAAGGAATAGAAGATAATAAATTTATACCTCATTTTGCTACTTGGCTATCTCAAAGAAGATGGGAAATAGAAGATGATAATAATCCAATTCCTGATTTAATTGATAGACTTGTTAATCTAGGTTATATTCATAATGGTTCAGATGGAAATTTTGAATTATTTGAAAAAGATGGTAAAAAATATAAGATGGATATATTTGACGAAAAACATCAAATACAACTTATTCAATGAAAAAACCAAATAGCATTATAGTCAATAAACAAAAATACTATTTATACAAAATCGAATGGGTCGATATTTTTGGGGATGCTGGACATAGAAGCTATGATGGATTAGCCAATATGCAACCAGCGTCTAAAACAACATTTGCATTTATCTTTAAAAAGAGTAAAAAGTTCATACATACATTTAGTACATATGATAATAAAGAAGAAGAATTTTCAGATTGTAATGTTTTCCCTATCGGTGTAATAGTTTCAATGAATAAAATACAAATATGAAATTAGAAGAAATAGATATTAATCTAATTGTTCCATATAAAAACAATCCTAGAGAGATACCAATAGAATCTGTAAAAAAAGTAGCAGATTCAATTAGAGAATTTGGCAATAATCAACCTATTGTAGTAGATAACGAAAATATTATTGTAGTTGGCCATACAAGGTGGAAAGCCCTGAAACAATTAGGCAGAAAAAAGGCATACATAGTTAAAAAAGATTTTACAGAAAATGAAGCTATGGCCTACCGTATCATGGATAATCGTAGTGGAGAAGAATCTAAATGGGAAAAAGAACTTTTAAAAAACGAACTTAATATATTAAGAGATAAAGATTTTAACCTTGATCTGACAGGCCTTACTTTTGACGAAATTGAAAAATTCACAGATACACAGCCTGTTTTTGAGCCAACTAACGATATTATAGCTGATATAAATACAGAACAAATAACTGCACCTATATCTACAGTAAAAATGGTACAACTATTTTTCAACGATGAAACTGAAAAAAAATTTAGGGCTATGGTCAAAGAACTAGAATCTGAATACAATAAAGATAATATCACAGATACAGTTTTTGCTATCGTAGAAAGAGAATATAAAAATTATAAAGACGAAACAGCTAGATGAAAACGCTTCACGTGAAACCTAAACTATCTGAAGAAGAAATAAAAAAGTTAGAGGGTACTTTTCTTGATGAATCTTATATTGACCATTTAGTTAATGATGACACAATAGTTTATAATGAAAAGAACGAGCCTTTAGTAGTTTTTAGAAAAAATTGTATTCCTAGCAACCATATTAAACTTGCTTATCCTGTATTAAAAAAAGCTATAGGCAAAACAAGTAATAGAGGCAAAGCTGGTGGAAATTTTAATTTTAAAGTTGGCGATGTAGTAGATGGTTCAGTTGTTGGTAAAGTATTAAGTGGAAATAGATTTATTCCATTAAAAAAAGATGGAACTTTATCTAACTCTCCTAAATCTAAAAACGTAGATTCTAGTATTATTGGTTATGCTGATAGATACCCTAGAATACCTTATTGCAGACAAACAGCTTTCACAGAAAAAAATTTCGATATTTATAAAAACGCTTTACCCTACATACAAAGTATTTCTAAAGTATTTCAAGAAGCATTACCAGAAAGATGGGCTAATCAAAAAGCACAATGGGATAAAACAAGTAAAGATTTTAGAATACACGACACAGTATTTACAACTATAACAGTAAATAAGAATTTTCGTACTGCTTCTCATTATGACAAAGGCGATCTAAAAGAGGGTTTCGGAAATTTAGCAGTATTACAAACAGGAGAATATACAGGAGGATATACAGTTATTCCTAAATATGGCGTAGCTGTAGATGTGAGAACTTGCGATGTAGCTTTGTTTGATGTACACGAATTACATGGTAATACTGAAATTAAATCAACAAAACCATATGAACGAATATCAGTCATTTGTTATTACAGAGAAAAGATGATTGATTGTGGTACAGCAGAGGAAGAACTAAATAGGATTAAATATGCTCGATAATTTTATATACAGAAAAAATACAACTGACGAAAATGTAATTAAAGAAATAATCACAAAAGAAGCGTATAGAAAAAAGAAATTGAACTTTGGTGTTGAAGCTAACGACATTTGGCTTGATGGAGGCTCTCATATTGGTGTGTTTGGCCTTTATGTAGCTTCTAAAGGTGGTAAAAAAGTTTATTGTTATGAGCCTGAAACAGAAAACTTTCAAATTTTACAACAAAACGCTACAATGATAAATTCTAAATACCCTACTAATTTAGAATGTTTCCAATATGCAATTAATCAAAATGGTGGAACAGGGCAGTTCACGATAGCACCTAACACTTGGCGACACTCTTTAGTTTCACATTATAAAAAAAAACTACCTACTGTTGAAATACAATGCATGAAACTTGACGAAATATTAACAAGACACCCAGATATTAACGCTATTAAATTAGATATTGAGGGATCAGAGTTAGAAATATTCGATCACGAACACAATTTCGCCAACATTAACAAACTAGTCTTTGAATATTCTTTCACAAAAGATAGATTAATGGATAACTTCTTTAAAAGAATGGACAAGCTATCTAAATATTTCTTTGTAGATATACAACCTAGTTACTATAATCAAAAACATCAGGGCAAAGAGGGTTATTGGGGTGGCTTTATAGATACAATAATATATTGTGTGAGGAAATAATGCATACTAATACACCTTATAAATATTTAGATTTTATAGAAGATGAAATTGTAATTAAGAAGAAAAAAAAGAAAAAAAAGAAAACACCAAAAAGGACAAAATGGCAAGACCACTTAAAAAAGTTGATACCGAAGCTATAAAGAAATTAGCACAATTACATTGTACTTTTGACGAGATTGCAGAGTTTTCAGGAGTTTCGACAAAGACATTACAACGTAATTATGTCCACCTTATAAAAAAGGGGAGAGAGATGGGCAAAATAAGTTTAAGACGTGCACAATTTGAAAAAGCATTAGGTGGTAATGTTGTTATGCAGATATGGTTAGGAAAACAGCATTTAGACCAACGAGATAAAATTGAACAAACAACTTACAACGAACCCTTACCATTAATCATAGAAGCAAAGAATGTCACAGAAAAAAAAGGGTAACGTATATGGGGCAGTTGTTCTCTACTCGAAAACTTTCAAAGGTACATCTATTGGTAGAAAGCCAATCACTTCAACTATGAACAAAAACAAACGCAGACAAAAGGGTAAGGGTAAATATCGTGGACAAGGAAGATAGAGAAAAAGCACAGATTAAAGAAGAACTAGAGTTAGTAAAAAAATAAAGAGATATTGCTTTGCGTAAATTACATAAAGCGTTACAAATAGCAAAAGATTTAAGAAAGTTGGTGGAGAGTGGACAATAAAAGATCAAACTTTTATCCTAATGGAGAAATAATAGATTATTCTTTACCTCAATCGTTTAGGTTAAGCACAACTAAAGAAGCCTGTGGAAACTGTGGGCTTTACAGCAATAAGCGTTCTTTCTGTGGAAGATGGGGAAGTAAAGCAGTTAAAGATAATTATATTTGTGATGATTGGAGAAAAAGGTTTTTTAAGAGATAGATCTATGATATTTATGCCACATGGCTAAATACAGAGGAAGAACAGTTAAGTTAAACAAAATACAACGTGGCGATGTAAAGAAATTTAAAGTTTTTGTCCGAGATAAAAGTTCAGGCAAAATTAAAAAAGTTAATTTCGGCTCAAAGACTATGTCTATCAAAAAACATATTCCAGCAAGAAAACGTAGCTTCATGGCTCGTATGGGTGGAGTTCTTAAAAAAGTAAAAGGCCAAAAGAATTTAAGTCCAGCTTATTGGAGTATAAGGTCATGGAGATGATTGATAAGTATATAATTAAATTTTTGTCAGCAGTTGATAGATTATTTGATGGCCTTGCAAAATTATTAACTAAACAAAAAAAGAAAAAAAGATGAGAGATATAAAAGTTTTAGAATCGTTTAAGAAACACGCTGAGAAGAAGCTAAAGGAAATGAATATATTTAAGAATTTAAAAAAAGAAGTAGAGCATGGTGCTAATGGTACTCAACAATATGTAATTAAAAAAGGCATTAACAAAGGCAAGGTTGCTAAATAACATGGGTAGGACAATGAACTATTATTTTACAGGAATATTGATTTTAGGATTTGTATTTTTAGCACTTTGTATGAAACCACTATGAAAATATCTGAGAACACATCTGTTGCATTACCATTAAGAAATTTAATTGCAATTATAGGCACAGTTGCAGTAGGAGTTTGGGCTTACTTTGGTGTGATAGAAAGAGTTAATAATTTAGAAACTAAAAATCAATTATTTGAACAAGATTTATTAGAAGCAAGTACACAAAAACCTATAGACCAAGAACAGTTTATGTTAATTGAAGATTTATATAAAACTGTAGAGAAATTAGAAACTACTCAAGAACAAAATATGACTAATAAAGTTAATATTGAGTTTCTTAAAGATCAAGTTGAAAAACTACAAAGAGATGTAGAAAAGTTAAAAGATAAACAAAGGGATTTTGCGAATGGAAACAATCATTAGTAGTGTCGTTGCTTTGTGTATGTTTGTGGCTGGAGAACTACAAGAGCATAGAATCCAAAATAAAATGTCAGATTGTTTAAAAGGTAAAAGACTTGCTGAAAGAACAAACACAGGAGACAACATTGAATATAAGTGTGGCAAAGTACAAGCTGAATTAGAAGAAAATATAGATGGAAGTAAGTCAATTAAAAAGATAGTATCCAAAGAATGAAATTCGTTTTAGCTTATACTATCTGCTCTGCTATAACAGGATTTTGTAACACACCAGTAGTACACCCTATAAAGTTTGAAACTTGGACAGATTGCACTAAGGCTGGTGCTACTATAACAATTAAAGTAACTAACGAATATAAACAAAAATTTAACGAGGAAAAATTATACATATCTTACTTTTGTAATGAAAATAACACTGACAAAACCCCAGCTTAAAGTATCATCAAGTAAATCAAGGTTTAGAGTTTTAGTAAGTGGGCGTAGATTTGGTAAAACTTATTTATGCATTACTGAAATGATGAAGTACGCAACAGGATTAAATAAAAAAATATGGTATGTTGCACCTACATTCAAAATGGCAAAAGAAATTGTTTGGTCTAAATTAAAAGAAATGTTATCACAATTTAATTGGATCGAAGATATTAATGAATCCAATATGACAATCACAATAAAAAAAACAGGAAGCAAAATATCACTAAAAGGTTGCGATGCTTACGATAGTTTAAGGGGTGTTGGGTTAGACTTTTTAATATTAGACGAGTTTGCTGACATAGACGAAAAAGCATGGACTGAAGTTTTGAGAGCGTCTGTATCTGACACGCAAGGTGACGTGTTAATGTGTGGTTCTCCGAAAGGTTATGGTAATTGGTCTTACCGTATGTACTTGAAAGGCCAAGATCAAGACAGAGAGTGGGATAGTTTTCAATTTACGACCCTAGATGGTGGTATGGTTACTGAAGATGAAGTAGAACAAGCTAAACAAGATATTGATATAAGAACTTTCAGACAAGAGTTTGAAGGCACTTTCGAAAATTATGCTGGGAGTGTCTATTACAATTTCCACCCTGTAGAAAGCGTAGTAGATAAACAAATAGATTGGACAAAGCCATTACATATTGGCATGGACTTTAATGTCGATCCCATGTCGGCTTGTGTAGGCCAAATAGAAAAAGATAAAATATTTTTTTTAGACGAGGTTGTAATTTACTCAAGCAATACTGATGAAATGGTAGAAGAAATAAGAAACAGATACGGTACTAAGATTCCAATATTTATTTATCCAGACCCAGCTTCAAGACAAAGAAAAACTTCTGCAGGTGGTAAGACTGATTTAAGTATTTTGCAAAACGCTGGTTTTAAAGTTAAATGCAAACTAAAACACCCAGCAGTCAGAGATAGGATAAACGCTGTAAATAGCAAACTCAAAGATTCTAATGGCAATAGGCATATTTTTGTTTCCAAAACTTGCAAAACTATTGTAAAAGGATTACAAAGACAAATATACAAGGAGAATACTAATATTCCTGATAAGGAAGATGGCTTTGATCACATGAATGACGCAATAGGCTACATGGTAGATTTTTTAAAACCACTTACTACACAGGCACAGTTTTCTCGACCAACAAGATGGACTATGAAATAGTATGGCATACACTAGAGATCAAGCAATAGAAACTCATAAAGACTATTCAGAAACTTTAAATAATTGGGAATATTATATTAGATCATATAATGGTGGATATGATTACATGATAGGACAATACCTATCTAGATATAATTTAGAATTAGATAACGAGTTTAATCAAAGACTTGCAAACACACCTTGTGATAATCACTGCAGAAACATTATACAAATTTATTCTTCATTCTTGTTCAGAGTTAGACCTAGTAGAGATTTTGGCAGTATGGAAGATGAACCTAGTTTAGAATCATTCTTAAAAGACGCTGACTTAGATGGTAACAATTTAAATACTGTAATTAAACACGCTCAAAATTATGCTTCTATTTATGGTCATTGTTTTATGATTTTAGATAAACCAAATATTCAAACAGAAACAAAAGCAGAAGAACTTGACCAAGATATAAGACCTTATGTTTCAATCGTTACGCCTGAAAATGTTTTAGATTGGAATTTTGAAAGACAACCAAATGGAAAGTATGAATTAAATTATCTTAAAATAAGAGAAGAAGTTGATAGAGAAAATGGGCAATATTTAAGAATGTGGTATCCTGATAGAATTGATACAGTGTATATGCCTGATCGAGAAGAGCCTCAACTAGTAGATACTGTTCCTAACATGATTGGCAAAATACCAGCAGTTATTTTATACAATTCTAAATCTCACAAAAGAGGAATTGGTCAATCAGATTTAACTGATATTGCTGATCTACAAAAATCTATCTACAACGAATACTCTGAAATGGAACAGTTAATCAGATTAACTAACCACCCATCATTAGTTAAAACTCCAAGCGTAAATGCTAGTGCTGGTGCTGGTGCAGTAATTGAAATGCCTGACGAAATGGAACCTAACTTAAAACCTTATTTGTTACAGCCATCAGGTGCAAGTTTAACAGCAATCATGGATTCAATTAATAACAAAGTAGAATCTATTAACAGAATAGCACACACAGGGGCAGTAAGAACAACTATTTAGATTATATAGTATGTTCCAAGATACAGCATTTGACGGAGAGATTAATTACCCTGATTCATTTAACATTAGAGATTATGCAACTGATTTATTATTCTATCAACAAGCAAAAGCAGTAGGCGTTCAATCTCCAACATTATCAAAAGAAATAGATAAAGAGATTGCTAGAGCAGTTGTTGATGATGACCAAAAGTTAAATATTATCTTTGATGAGATTGATGTTAAATCTGAAGTAGGAGAATTCACACAAGATGAAGTACAGCAACAAGACGAAGAAGTAGAACAAGAAGAAATTTAATGAATGTCCGATATAGTCAAAGACGCTACACTTTACAGAATAAAGCAAATAGAACTTGCTGAAGCAGAATATTATAAAACTCTAGTTAAAACTTTAGATAAAATTGAAAGAGAAGTTATTTCACTTGTTAGTACTCTACCTTTAACTGATGGAAAGTTAGTTGAACTACAATCAGCTATCG
>Ga0181410_1000497_pt1 | contig 17611 bp, 16 predicted proteins | sample 33SPOviralmetaG_FD_130112 | JGI IMG/M metagenome (GOLD analysis project Ga0181410, IMG submission 130112) | Marine viral communities from the oligotrophic San Pedro Time Series (SPOT) site, San Pedro Channel, CA, USA - 33 SPOT_SRF_2012-06-20 | ecosystem: Environmental > Aquatic > Marine > Strait...
GTTGTTGAAATGTCAGTTCCATTAGTACCATTAGTACCTGCTGAACTCATTATATTCCAGTAAGCTGTTGCGTTGCCTACTGCTTGATTTGAATGGGCTTGAATACAAACATAACTATTTCCACCTGATGAAACTACATCATCAACAGCGTAAGATGTCCCACTATTGTAAGCACCCTTCCAGTTAAATTTGATAGCACCCAGATTTATTGTTGCCATATTTGTTTCCTTATATTGTTGATATTAAATTGCCATTTGTATTAATGCTAAAGACAAAGCCTGAAGCACTAAATAGAACATCACCAAAGTTGGCATATTGACTTTCAGTAATGTCATCTTGACCTTGATTGGTCGTGATTATTCTTAAAGAGTTATCAGCAGGTATAGGTGTATTTGCCTGTCCACCCATTGCTGAATGAGAACTACAATAATAATAAAGTGTTGGTGTTCCACTAGCTACAACAATCGTCACTTGCGTTGAACTATTGTGCGTCACACCTGTTGTGTATTCTGAACCCCCACCATGCGTACCATCTGAAGTAGTTGAAAACTTAAATGGGTGTCCTGAAGGATAATTAAATACATAAGTATTACCTTCATATAAATCTAAAGTATCTTGTGAAACTCCATCAATAACAAACTTACCACCTACTGCTGTGACTGTTTTTACTAAAGTAGATGGATTAAAATAATTTTCAAAACCATAAACTTCTGAAGAACTTGCTTGTCCATATTCTAAAGCTGTTGCACCTGCATTAACTTTTAGAACCTGACCTGCTGTGCCTAAACTTGATAATCCAGTTCCACCTCTAGCTGTCGCTAGTGTTCCTGTGGTTATGTTAGATGCTGATATTGAAGCTACATTAAATGTTCCAAACGCCAATATAAAAATTTCATCATTTAAAGAAGCACCTGTGTCCAATACTACGCTAGTACCATTAGTTGCTGTAAAATCTGATGGGTCAAGATGGACACCATTTTTGAAGACATCAATATACCCACTGTCATAAGCTAAAACATTATTTCCTGTATCAGAATGTGATGCACCAGAAAAAGTAGTCTGTCCTGCTGTAGCAATATATTTTGCTCTCATAGACGTACCATTCACAGAACTACCTGCGTTGGCAAAAGACGAACCATTGTAGACTTTCATGGTGTCTGCTGTCGTATCAAACCAAAGAGTTCCCTCTATTGGATTTGATGGTGCGTTAGCTGAAATTTTGTAAGTATTACCAAATGATTGAACAGCAGGAATATTATTACCTACTGTGACTATTTGAGAATGTGCGTTAGCTAAATTTTGTAAATTAGAAACTCCTGCTAGTGTATTTACTGAAGCAATAGAACCACCAACTAAATCTACATTTGTAATTGCACCTGCAACTGTATCAATTTCAGATGTGCTTTCATTTAAGTCATTTGCTACAGTCTCAACTTCTGAAACTGCTTCTGCTAAATCATTTGCAACAGCGATAACTTTCGCTATGTCAGTGGCAACTGTGTTGACTGAACCTATTGAACCTGCAACTAAATTTATATTCGTAGCATTTGAATTAACACTATTAATATTACTGGAATTAGAATTTACACTCGTAATTGCAGTTATGTTTGATTGTAGTGTTGTTAAAGCTGTTTTGTTAGCTGTAGATAACCATGTGTTTTCTAAATAAGTTTTATTAACAGCATCATTATTATCTACTGGGTTTGCTACACTTTTAATTACTTTAGAGTTAGCACTATATTTATTATCAGTACCCAACTGCATGTAGTTAGAAGCATCATCTGAAAATTCTTGGACAGCAAAAAAGTTTTGATTAGCTGACATATCCAAATCAGCTTCAGTCAATACTGAACCATCTTGGAAGTCTACTAATCTAGCTGTAAGAGGTGTCTGTCTTTCAATTCTAATTACTACACCATTCGCAGGTGCAGAGTTAAATGTGACAGTTGCACCTGACACAGAAAATGCTGAAGTAGAAACTCCATCTAAAAAACATGCGACATGTGTACTGTCAATATAAGTAAATGATATTGAATACTGTGTAGTGCTTCCATTACCAGTATATGTTTGAAATGCAAATTGTGTCATAGTTTATTTTGAGAACTGATATAATCCATCTAAATCAGCTTTGTTTATTTCTAGTCCTATTTTGGTTTTTCGTTTAAAATTATCTCTTGCCATAATTGAATTTTCTAAAGTAAAATTACCAGTGTCATCTTTAGTGCTTTTAAATTCACTTCTTCTTCTAATAATTTCTTCTTCTACAGCAGTGTGATAAGTTTTAACGATTTGTTTTAAATATCTTGCTTTTGTACCTTCATCTTTATTTTTATTATCTAAAGATATTGGGTCACTTAATCTTTTGTAGTAATCAGAGTTGATTGCATTTTGTAATCTTTCATCTAAAGATAATCCTTGAATTTTTACTTTACCTAATAGTTCCATCTGCTTGTTATAAGCAGTTTGACCTGAACTGTTTTTAAAGAAAGTTAAATCAATGTCTCCTCTAAGACTATCTCTCATCATAGGCATATTTACACCTAATCTTAAAATTTCTGATGCTACTGGGTCTTCTTGTTCTTCTGAATAATTAAAAGGATTAAATAAACCATTTACAAATCTTTGAGTATCACTGCCTTGTATTTTTAATTTATTACCTCTAAAATCATATTTATCTTCTACTTCACCAAGACCTGTTCTTTTCTTAACTTCATCAAATATAGTTTTAGTATCTTTATAGAAAGGGTCATTTACTAATTTAGCAAATACGTTTGGATAGAATGAACCTATTTTTGAATTTTTATAGTTTTGCCATTTAGAAGTATCATCACTTGTTAATACTTCCATAAAATCTGCAAGACCTTTTAGGTAAGTCTTACTTACTAAGTTTCTTGAAAGTGCTGACCATGAAGCTGAACCAAAGTTTGCTATTTTAGTTCCTGTAGATAAATAGTCACTTGCATCACCACCTTGTCTTGCCATAAGAATAAGCATGTTTCCACCTACTCGTCTCATGTCTTCTTCACTTAGCTTGTCATACATTTCATTGTAATCTGCAATCATTCCAAAGAAAGCACCAAATGGGTCAAATCTTCCAAACTGAACATATTTATGCTTTCCACTTTCTTCATCAAAGTATCTAAACGCATAAGGTAATGCCCCAGTGTTTTTTCTTAAATTTCTTAAATCTTGTGATTTTGTATAGCCTTCTCCTGCTAACTGACCTTGACTACCTGTTATAACACCTTCTCTGTGTAGTATAGAACCTAGTGTTAGAAGAACTGTACCTGTAGCCATTCCACCTCTAGCTTGTGCCATTCTTTCTGCACCTTTTCTACCTAAAAAATCATCTCTAAAACTTTTTCTCATAAAACCTAATGGTGTTCTGTCTACGACATTTAACATTAAGTTTGCAGGTGTTCTTACAAATGGAATAATTTGTTTCATTATTGGAAACTTATTTGTCATGTTTTGCACATACTCAAATATTCCATCTAGTTCTTGTGTGTAAGTATTCTCATCAGCTTTTTTCATAGCTTCAGGATTTTTTGCAGTACCAAACTCATCAAAACCTTCATCAAAGTAATCACTTACTGCTTGGTCAAATTCTGTAATAGGTTTCTTAGTTTTTAAATCTGTAGCAACTATTTTAGTTCTACTTTTGCCCTTTTGAATAGCGTAGTCTACACCTTGTTTTTCTAATTCTGTTCTGTAAGTAATTTGTCTAAAAAATTCATCTTCAGCATTAAGAAATCTTGTAGGGTATCTAATAGCTTTACCTAAAGTATTAATAAATTTGCCTGATGTACTATCATTATCTAATACTTCTTTAAATAAACCAGTTTCAGGGTCTTTAATTAATTTTCTTTTTTGAATTGCTTTTTCAGGAATATCTATTTTTCCTCTTTTACTTAAAATAGTATCTTCTTTATTAAATGCTAACTTCATATATCTAGTTGCATCTACTAAATGTCTTCTAAGACCTACATAAGTAGCTAATGCTCTTTCACCTTCTAATCTTAATTTAGCAACCTTTTCTGGGTTTTCTAATAAAGTAGAAGATAATCTACTACCAACCATTTTTTCTAATGGTCTTATAAATACGTTAGTTAAGTTAGAAGATAAGTTAATGATGTGTGTTTTAGGATTAGATAAAAGTGCATTAATCCATACTTCATTTGCAATATCCCACGTTTTATTTTTAGTAGCAAAGTTTAAGACTTTATTAATATTACTGTCTCCTGCTTTTGCTATCTGGTCTATTAAAGTATTAACATCACCACCATAATTTTCTACATCTTTTATAGCATTATCTAAATCTTCTATAATAGGATTTTTTCCAGTCTTACCTGCTAATCTTTGAGTTCTTGCTGTACTAGTAGTTATAGATAATTTTTGTTCGTTAATAGCTTTCCATTTAGGAAAGAAACTTTTAAGAAAGTATTGTTGAATTTTAGGTTCTTTATTACCTAGTTTGGCTAATCTTTTAACACCAACTGCAAGTGTTTCTATATAGCTATTCATAGCCATTATCTTATGTGGTGCATTACGCATCACTTGTTCTAATTCTTTAATGTCTATTTCTAATTTATTTGGATTACTTCCATAAATTTTTCTAGCTGTTTTTTCTACAATTTCATCACTTAAAACTATTTTTTTATTTTTAATTAGATTTTCATAAGTTTTATTAAAACTATCTAAACTCATTAAACCATCTTTATCTAGTTTAAGAAATTGTCTAACATTAAAATTTAAACTTAAATCTAAATTTTCAATATTACCATCAAACATTTCTTTGTTTGGTGAAATCTTTTGTGCTTCGTTAAATTGTTTTACGATTGCATCATCTAATTCACCTTGTAGACTTTTAGTGACTTTAACAGCTTCTTCTTCTGATAAAGGTTTGTATTTAGATTTAACTACGTCTTCTTCTTTTAATTCTTTTAAATAGGCTTCATCTTCAGCTAATTGTTTCTTATCAACTTTTTTACCTTCTTGTAATTTTTTACCATTCTTAAAATATCTGAATGTTCTTAAAGCAACTTCTATACCACCACCTACAAGACCACCTTCTAAAGCATTTTTAAATCTTGCTTCATAAAAACCTTCTTCTTTTCCTTCTGAACTTAAATAGTCAAATAAAGGATTTTCTAAGTGTGGTGCATGTTCAGTAATCATGTCTGCTAGTCTTCCAGTTTCTTCATTGAAAGCTGTAAAGTCTGCGATTGCACCTTTACCTGTCATTTTAAGAAATTGACCTGTTTTAGATGCTTGGAAGAATGGAGATATTTTTTTAGATGCACCAGTTAATTTACCTGCTACTCCTAAAACTCTACCACCAGTGAACCAACCAGTTGCAAATTGAGATACACCTTTAGCAAGATTACCTTGCCATGTGTGTGGGTCTCCATCAAAGTCAGGTAATGTTAAACCATCATTGACACCCTTTTCACCAAATAAAAGACCTTTTCTTTTATTAGCTTTAAATTCTGCAAAATTTTCGTATCCAATCTTACCATTTTTGGCATCTTCACCGAATACAAAGCCACCAATATTAGTCGCTTCTCCTAAAGTGTCACTTAATCCTTCAGCTAGGTCAACTGTGGCTTGAACACCATCTCTAACCCCATCAACAATCCCTATTCCTACGTCTTTTATAGCACCTCTTTTCTTCTGTATGGCATCAAACTTATCTTGTGCCATGTACTTGTTCATTACATCTTCAGAAGTTCCTTCAGGAAATTCTAGCATTTGACCATTAGGTGCTTGTTTTCTTATTGTTGCCATTACTTCATTTCTCCTATGGATTTCATAAACATTTCTTTAGTTATTTTGTATTTTTCTCTAAAAAATGCTGAGTTTAATTCTTTATAATCTGTTCTTCTTTGTGCTATTTCTAAATCTGTGAAACCATAAGTATTCTTTTTGGTTGTCTTTTTATCATCTGAAAAAGTTGCAGTAGAAGTATCAAAATTTGATAAATCCTCTGCATTGACAATAATAGCATCATCTGAATTATTAGAACTTTCACCAAAATCAGCACCAGTGTTTTTACTAACTGCATTTTTTAAATCTTCTTTTTCTTCTGCAAATCTAGTCTTTACCCATGCTTTAAATTTTTCTCGTCTTTCAGATTTAGTCATACTTTGACCTTCAGCAGGTGCAGATGCATCTGTTTGATTATCAGCTAACCATTCAAGTGCATCTTGTTTAAATCTAATTTTTCTAGCAGGGTCTACATTAAATTTAATTAAACTAGAACGTGCAGTTTCCCTAATATCATCTATAATTTTATCTAATTGTGCTTCAGCAAATTTATAAGTATCTGTATTTAATAAAGGGTCTTCACCTGATATTTCAAAATTTCTAATAACATTTTTGTAATCATTATAAAATTTCTGTTGCATTTTATTTTGATTTTCAGAAAGAAATTCTCTTGCTTCTTCGTATTTACCAGTTGTAATTAATTCATTAAGTTCTTCTTCAATACCAATTTCAGTTTGTGTACCAAAACCTGTACTTCTATCTTTAAATATCTTTTTAATTTTATCTTTTTTATAATTTGAATAAGTATTCCAATTAGGGTCTTCTTCTTTAGCTTGATTAAAAGTTGTGTATTTATCTGCAACATTAAAACCTTCATTAAACTCTTTACTTCTTAATGCAGTTTGTCTTTCATTATTATCTTTTATTTGTTCTGTTGTTCTGTCTTGAAGTTTATCTTTAATTTGAAATAAGTCATCTTTAAGACCTTTTATGTCTCCTAACTTACCTGTACCTAATTGTATGTGTTTAGGAAGTTCTTCTAATAATTTTTCAGCATATTCAAAATCACCAGTTTTATTTGCATAATCTGTAAGTGTTTCTAATAAATATTTTTGTGCTGAACCATTACTTAAACCATTTGCAGTCTTATCAAGAATAAATGCTGAAACTTCTGCACCAATTTCTTCAAAACTTTTACTGTCATCAAAAAAACCTTGAATATTATTTTGAAAATTAAGTTTGTATTGTTCACTAATGTTAGCCATCTGTGAACTAACGTGTGTTTGAAATAATTGATTTTTAAATCCTGTAGTTTTTTGAAAGAAACCTTTTTCTAAATCAGTAGGTTTGTATGAACCTAAATTGTTTTCAGCTACAAACTTTTTAATTTCACTTTCATAAAACTTTTGAAAAGCATTTGGGTCAGGATTTTCTGAAACTTTCATTTCTGAATATTTAGTTCCTAACGTATTAGAAAATATCTGTGCTTTTGTATTAAGTTCTAACTCTTTATATTTATCTATAAAATAAGGATTAGCTTCTTTTGGTAATGTACCATTATTAACTCTTTCATTAAAAGCTGTTCTATTTTTATTGTATTCTTTTATAGCTTCTGCTTCATTTACTTTCTTTTGTTTTACTTCAGAAGCAATAACCATTTTTACACCTGCATCATTAACAAAATTATTTAATGAAGCTGTTAATTCTTTTACACCTGCTATTTCAGGCTTTGCTTGTGGCTTATAAAATAAGTTAAAGTCTGATGATAAGACCTGTCTTTTTTCAGGTGTTAAATCAAGTTTAGTTGTTTTTCTAGCCATTATCTAGGTGGTTGATAAACCTTACTCCCTCTACTATAAGATTTTTTCTCTCTGTTAGTTTTTAAACCTTTAAGTTCTTTTTGTGCTTCCATAGAATAATATGAGTTAGCTACATTTAAAGCTGAAGACACAAATAACAATTCAGGATTAGGTGGTTGGACATAAGTTGATTGTGCTTCTTGACCAAACTGAATTGCTTCTAAATTTCTTTCGTATTGTGCAATATCAATATCTAAATTAGTATTTAATGAAGACATATAATTACCTTCTACTCTATAAAAATCTGCCATTAAACTTTCTGTTGACCCTGACATTGCTAAACCTGAACCTGAAACATCAGCTACAAATTCACCTCTAGCTTTTTTAGATTTTAAATTAGCTTCATAACCTTTTTGTTGTGTAGCTTTTACTTGTTGATTAATTTTTAATTGTTCAGACGCATATCTTTGAACAGCATTTCTTTTAGCTATTTCGTTTTGTCTAATTTGTGCGTTGTACTGATTTTTTTGTGCCTGTTTTTGTTGTTGGTACTGTAATCCTGAAGATAAAGCACTTCCAATCATTACTGCTGTTGTTGGTTCTACGCACATATTTTTATGACCTCATAAAAGGGTTCATTTAAAACTCCATATTTTTTCTTATTAATAAATTTGAAACCACACCATTTTAACCACTTGATGTGTAGTGAATTTCTACTATCCACATAATTCCATAAAATTTTGTATTTAGTATTTAAAAAATCTATTACTTTTTTATTTTCTTTTAAAAATGCAAATTGAATTTCTTTTAACTTGTCAGTTGCTAACAACCATATTGCACCACTAACTGCGACACCAAAAATACCTACTGGTTCTTTTTTGTCATTTACGATTGTAAAAACTATTGCTGATTTAAGATAAGAATAATACAAAGCAGTATAAGGAAGCATACCTGCTGTGGATAAAATTTCTCTTTTATCTTCAAATCTTAATCTTGGTGCTAAATATTTTAAATCTTTAATTGTTGCTAATCTAAAATGATTAAACTCTTTGACTTGCTGTGACATAGTATCCTTGCCAACTTGCGTTGATAAAATTACAAGGCAAATGGCTATCAGATGCTAGGGTCACTGTAAGTTTGTCACTTTCAGATTGAACAGCAAATGCGTAATCGCCATCAGCTAAATTAACAGTACCAAGTAATCCTGTTCCTGTTATTGTTCCTGTAAAGGTTGTTGATGAACTACTTCTTCCAACTGGTTGGACAAGAGTAGTAAAAAATCCTGTATTGTTAAAATTAACACTCCAGTTTCTTATTTGTAATCTACCTTCTTTAATAGATATTCTTGAACCTTGTGCATCAGCTTCTTGTATAAATTGCTGAGAAAAGGTGAATGTAAAAGTATAGTCTTCACCAATAAAATAATCATAAGAAGTAATATCACCTGATACTACAACAGAAGTACCTGTTTGAGATACTATGCTTATTTCTTGTCCTGCTTGGTTTGACCCTGTACTTGCACCCACTAAACTTAACGTATTAGTTTTGGTGTAAGGTATTGTAATAGTTGTTTGATTTGTACCAGAGTTATAGCTTTCGCTAACTCCTGTTGTGCTGTTAGTAATCTTTCTATCCAAATGAGTTAGATAAGACGCACTAGCATCAGTCACAGCAGGTGATATGTCCATTGTCTCTAAATAAACACCATCACTTCTCTGGTTCACTATAAACAAAGTGTTTTCTATAAAATCTATATTTAATATTTTGTCTGTAGAAGATGTACCAAAAGTCCATTTATGCCATGCACTTTGTAATCTTTTACCACCAGTGACATAGTATTGGTGAACATATATTGCATTTTGTTCATTAGAAGATAATGCCAACATAATGTTTTCATTAGTTGCAATAGCTAACTTAAATACACCTGAAGGTATAAATCTAGGTACATTACTTGTTATGTCATCAGCACTTTTAGTGTCTGTATCTGACTTAACATAAAATTCTCTAAATCCTGTAAAACTTCCTTTATCAAATGCAAAGAATACATTACTACCTGCACCTACTGGTTTTACACTAGAAGATGCTTCAAATTCTGTTGATACATTAATAGATACATTTTCTGGTGTAATCGTTCCACCTGCACCTGCTAATATAAATTGTGTTTGGTCTGAAAATAAAAGTATTTGTTCATCAAATGATATTGCACTTCTAAGTATAGAAACTTTATTGTGAGTAGAAGCAACATCAATAACATCACTTGCTAATACAGTTGTGACTGTTTCATTAAAAAATGCAAAGTATTCTCCACTTCTAGACATAACTACATTTTCATCAGCAACAAAACCTAATCTGTTCTTATGAAAAAACATGTCATTAATTTTTCTTCCTACAAAACTAGGGTTAGGAGAACTATCTATGTCTCCACATATTCTCAATCCCCATAAAGGTACATCATAATCTGTTCCTGATATTGTATAAGTAGAACCATCTACTTGTGAAAATCTAAAATTACCATCTGCTGTTCTAATTAAAACATGTGGCATGGTAGTGTTGTCTAATGTAGTTTTTGTACTTGGTGCTACACTTTCTTGCCATACATCACCTGCACTATCATACTGCACATAATAATCATCAAAATTATTTGTTGCATCACCTGTAATTTGAACAACCATGTTGTCTATTGCAGGAGAAGGTAAATCTACAAAGTTTTGAACTGTGTCTGCTACAACTTGTGAAGCATCATCACCATAACCATCACTAGCAGAAATACTTAAAGTTCCTGAAGATTTAACTACAGAAAAACTAGAGTTTCCTAATTTTGTGACAGTGCAATTTTCAGGTGTTCCTACTGCTGAAAATAAACCATCTCTAATGCTTTCTGAGTTGGTGTTAGATGAAGTAAAATTATAGGTAGTACCATCAATAGTTATTGAATATTTTGTACTATCTACACCTTGTAATACTGAATAAACTGCCTGTTCAACTTTAGCTGAACTAGTTGTACTAGCCATTGCAGTTGTTTTTTGTTTGTTTAATATAAAAGTAAAATCAGCAACAGTCATTGCAACAAAATCACCTTTAGGGTCTGTTGATGTTAAATAATTAGATGCACTTGTTTGCATCACAACTGTTTTTTCTACACCTGCTGTTGTATAAACTTTTATTGAACCACTTGTTATTTGAATTAAATATCTTTCAGTAGTGTCTCTATTAATAGTGTGTATGTAAGCATTGTTAGGTGTTGAACTACTTAACTTTGCTAAATAATTTGTAGGTGGTCTTTTTTTCAATCCTTCTACGACTGAACTAAAACCATTTTCTTGAACTGTAGCCTGACTAGATAATCTTAATACTTCAGGTTGTTGTGAGATACCTTGTACTAAGTTTGGAATAGTTCTAGATACTAAAGCCATCTAGTACCACCAATTTGATTTTTTTCTATTTACTGTATAGATTTGGTCAGGGCTATCAAATACACTGTAGTCACCAGTAGATGCTTCTGCTTGTCTTAGTATTACTAATGATTTTTCTTCGTCTGCTACTGAAAATTTATGTAGTGTGTTTGCACCTAATGTTCTATCGTGAAATACTCTTGCACTTCTAATAGTAATATATCTTTTAGCTTGTTCAGGTATTTCTGAAAAATCTAATAGATATACAACTTTTACATCTTTCAAATCTTCTGTGAATGTTGATGTGTTTGTGACTAGATTAAATAATATATTATCTCTTTGCACAATATCAAAATCTGTTTTTGAATGTAGATAAGGGTTTAGTTCTACTCTTAATACGTTTGTTGCTAAAGGTATCGTATTATTACCTGCGTCTTTAGATAAAGTCACTTTAGGTTGTGTATTAAAATGCCAACCCATACTTTGTACTTCTCTATTAATTTCGTTTAATACAGATTTAGCCATTGTACCATCTACAGGCAAACTTCCTGTTAAAGTAGATAGAGGTGCTTCCCCTATTGTACTTAATATAGTATTTACAGCTTCTAATTCTGTAGTTCTTGTTTGTATAGTCATTATGGTAATAAGTTATCCCAAAATTCTTGATTTTTTCTTTGAATGTATTTTCTTAATTTACAAAACCAACACATAATATTTTCTCCTTTAATGTGTAAGGGGTCAGTCTCCCGACCCCTCACTGTACTTAATAACTAATTATTAAGATGTTTTAATTGAAACACATGCTTCAGGTCTTAAAATTCCTGAACCAATCGCCATTCTTGAAGTAATCAGTGAACCAATTCTTCTAGGGTCATACGTAGTTTCAACTACTAAGTCTTTTAACTTAACTGTTCCTATTGCACTCTTGTGAAATAATACAGCAACGTGATTACTTGCATCTACGTTGTAAGTGTTATTCGTACCAGATACAGCAGATGAGTTATCAGCAAATGCAGTCACACAAGTGTTTGACTTAACTACTGGAACTCCACCTACAGAAACAACAGTTCCTTTTCCAAAATCACCATTTAGTGAAGAAAAGTCTCTGTTTAATAGTTTGTCATTGTTTGCTAACTGATAGTAAATATCAGGTGAAACAACACATACTCTATCTGTGTTTGGAACATCTTTTTCGTCTAACTTTTGAATACCTTCAAAGATAGAAGCGATTAAAGAAGTTGCGTTAGTGTTAGCATCTGCGTCAGTGATTTCTGTACCACCATTACCACCTGTTATAGTAGCTGATGCTTGTGAACCTAAAACTGCTAATTGCAATAAGTTCTGGTCAACAGTCTTTGATAAAGCCTGACCCATCTCTCTTGCATAAATTCCACGAATATCGTAGTGCAATTTAAGTTCATCTAACTCAGCAACGAAAGATGATGCTAAAAGCATGTCGTCTACGTTGATGATTTTTTCGTTGTGTTTGATTGCGTCTCCAGTGATTTCTGCACCTACAGAGTGGTATCCACTTACTGTAGTTCCAGTCACAGGGAACGAACTTGACTTCCCATTAGAAATTGTTCTGACGTTAGTCATTCCTAGCATAAGATTTTCTCTTTGAAAACTAGCAAGAACTTCGCCTGAGTACAATTTCAAGAAAAGGTCATTTACGCCAGTTCCAGTCGCATTGACTAGACCCAGTCGTGATGGTGTTGCGTTTGACATAATATATGTCTCCTTTTATTGTTATTGTTGAGATTAACCTTATCTACTTTTCAATTTAGAGAGTTATCTGACGTATCAGGCAATCATCTGAATTTTAATAAGTCACCCCTCTTACAAGAGGTGGTGATTATTTTTTATAACCTAAACTATTTTTATTTTTATATAGCTTTTGCCAAGACCAAACATTTAACTTGCTTGACCAATGATAAATAAACAAAACTAATTGTTTCATTATCTTCCTTGTCCTTTATATCTTGTTTGCTTTTGCTGACGTTTAGCACCTTTGTTTGGCGATTTTGTGTGAACACCTTTTCTTTTTTTAGGTTTTTCTCTAGGTGTAAAAGTTGTGAACTTTTGTTTAGCCACCTAGCTTTTCTTAAAACCTTTTTTCATATTGTCGTAGTTCTTTTTAGAAATAGTAGATTTTTTCTTACTTCTAGAAATACCTAATTTTTTTCTACGATTTATGTTTCTATATAATGACATATTTTTCTCCTTTATTTTTTCTTAAATGCTGAAACACCTTTAATACCTAGTACAGAACTGTAGCCCCCAATAATAAGACCCTGCAACCAAAGTGGAAATTTATTTACTTGGTCAAAAAAGGCATCAAGTTTCATTATGATGTCTGCATCATTTGAAAATATTCCCCATGCACAGACCAACAGTGGTATTGAAATAATTATTAAAACTATCTCATCTTTTAAATCGTTTGCTTGATGAGTTTTAACAGTATTAACCATTTCAATTTCTCCATCAATAACCCTCTGCATTTGTTTTCGTTCTGCAATACTTTGTAAAACTTTAGTTTCTTTTCTGTTTTTATAAACTTCAGAACCAGTTTTTAATGCTAACTTAACTAATGAAAACCACATTATTTATTATCACTCCTATTAGCTGATTTACTTCTAATTCTTAGATTACTTCTAGAATTATTTCTTGGGTTGCCATCTTTATGGTCTACGTCTTTACCCTTAATGCCAACTTTTTTCTTCATCATTCTTCTAGCAAGGTTTCTACCTGCTCTATTCTTTTTTTGTTTAGATGAAGAATGATAATTGTCATATTCTTTTCTGTAATCTCTAGCCATTAAAACACTGAACTATTAGCAAGTTTTCTTTCTACTTCTTTTCTAAATACAGGGTCAGTTTCATATCTCTTATCATTCATTGCTTCTGTCACTTGTGCAACTGAAGTAAATTGTTCAGTAGATATATTATTAACATCACCTTGAACCATTTCTTGTGACTGTGCAGTCATTCCTGCTTGTGTCATTAAACCTTGCACTGCCATTTTAATTTGTTCTGGTGTTCCTGTTTGAGTTAAATCATTAAATGCAGTTTGGTCTGCATCAGATAAATTCTTACTCGCCCAATCAATAAGTTCACCATATTGTTGTTGTCCACCTGCTACTGACTGTATGTCAGCAGTTTGTGTATCAGCTATTGCTTTTTGACCTGCAATGTAGCCATCAACTAAATCTTTTGGCAAACCTTGTTTAGCTAATTCATCATAACTTTTTTCTGTAAGTTCACCTTGTTCTGCATATTCTGTAGAATATTTTTCTAAAGAATTTATTTCTGGTGATGCTTCTTCTTGTTTTGGTATAGCTATATTATCAGTACCTTCATTTTCTGGTTCTAATTTTTGTGTTGAAAATTGTTTTTCTAATTCAGAATATGCTTTAGATAATTCTTCAGCATTTTTAAATTTTTCAGGCAACCATTCTGGTCTTTGATTTTCAAGATTTTGTGATTGTGTTTCTGGTTCACTAGCAACTACTTGCGTACCATCTTCACTTTGCAAAGTATTAACATCAATACCTTGTTCTTTTAATTCTTTAACTTGTTCTTCTGTTGATTTTTGTGCTACTGCTTCGTTTATTTCTACTTTTTGTGTAGACATAGATTACTCCTGTTGATTAATGACAAGTTCATCACCTTCAACATTTGCAGTGCCACCAGAGTTAGCGAATTGTTTTCCCATTTCTATTGCTACTCTAGGGTCAGTTGCAGTATTCTGCATCTGCTGTGACATTTGTTGTTGTTGGGCTTGTTGCTCGTCTTGTTGAATTTGTTCAGTTGTTTTAATTAAACCTGAAGTATCAATTTGATTTGCTACTGCAAACTTCTTAATACAATCATCAAGGTTAATATATTTTGCAAGAGTTTCTGAACCTAAAGTTCCTGCAAGGTCAGATATGAATTGAAGTAATTTCAATCTATCTGATTGTCTGCCTAATGCTTCCATTCCAACAATAATCTTAACTTTGACTATGTCTTTTGGTAAATCAGGTAGTAGTTTCTTCTGCCTTAACATAGCTAACTTAGTATTTATGTAAGGTAGTTGAAATTCTGTAGTTAATATTCCATACACTCCACCTAGTGCATCTTGTAATTCATTTGCAATTAATTGTACTTCTGTAGCAGTCACACGTTCTGCCTGTCTTTGCACTGAAGCATTTAACAAAAATGCGAACTGTAATCTTTGTTCTATTCTTTGCATTTGTTCCATAGCTACTCTAAAGTCTGCAAATTTATTTGCTTGTAGTACAGACACATCATTTGCTGAACCTTCAATGATTGCACCATTAGGTGCTTTAGCAATACTAGATGTTCTTGTTGTACCATTAGGTGCAACCATAAATAACATCTTAGCTGAAGCTGAACTTCCTTCTAAAATTGCTCTTGATAATCCTTCCAAAGATTTTAGGTCACCAATAAAACTTTCAACATGACCCCTTCCATAATTCATACCATCAACTCTATTAAATCTTAAAGCAATGAATGGTAGGTTTTCTTCTGTATATTCTTTTGTATAAAGTACATGTCCTTTGACTTCTTGATGTACCATAAATTTCTTACCTACTTTTTTAATGCAAGTATATAAATCACAAGTTCTATCTTGTTGATAATCTTGTTCTTTACCTATGGCTTGTGCAATTTTTGGTGGTAAAGTATCAGGAACGACACTTTCTTTAATTATAATTTTTAATACATGACCTTGTGGGTCTCTTTTAACTACATAGTTTTCTAATCTAAAAGTTCTTAAACCTGTATCAGTTAAATGTAATAAGCAGTTTCCACAAACGATAAGATGTTTTAGTGCTTCGTACACTGCAACTCTATCGTTTTGTACTTCAATGTTATCCATAACTGATTTCTCAATTTTGGCTAAACCTTGTTCAATTACTTTTTTCTGTTGAGGGTCACCTTCAATAGATTTGTAGACTAATTCATCTACATCAATTCTAAAGAATGGTGCTTGTGGTGGAAATAAAGCTAACATCAATTTTGATGCTAAATTCATAACACCTCTACTTCCTACTGACTGGTATGGTGTACTATACTCTGTATTAGGATTATTTCCTTTTGGTGGGTATAGGTGAGGAATAGTAAGTTCTGCACTATCTCTTGCTCTTTCTAAATATGTTTCTCGTTCAATCTCTAGCTTTTGGTACTGCCCTGACACTGAATTTTCTTTATAATTGTCAGGTTTTTCTGTTAGCGTATAACTTGCCATTCTTAGCTAGTTGGAAAATTAAGACCACTACCACCAGATAAAGGTATTCTTAACGAACCTCTGCCTGTTCTTTTTCTGCTGTAGTTTGAAGCTACAGTAGTATCTCTACTCGCATCTGTACTTGCTTCAGTTGGTGACTTTTGCTTTGTAGTAGCATTAGACACTGTAGGCGTGACAGGTGGTAAAGGTTCAGGTGCAGGTGGTGGTGCAGGTTTTCTTGGTGACATGCACATATATTATTTCTCCTCTTGAACTTGTTTTTCTTTGATTAAATGATTGACGACACTTCTCTGACCAGATTTAAACCAAACTTGTTTCTCATTATCTTCAAGATTTGGACATTTATCAGGGAATAATTCGTCTAGGTATTTAATGACTTCTTCACTTATTCTTGGCTTTTTTATCATTAGATACTCCTAAAGTGGTACTTAATTCATGTCTCTTACTAGTAATCTGTCCTGCAATAGCTGAATAGCCAGTCATATCAACAAAATCATCAATATTAAATGCACCACCTTGACTTCTAGCAATCTTTAATAAGACCATTAGATTTGCCACATCTTCAGGCAATATATTAATATTTAACTTAGTTTTGTTTTGTAGATAACCACTCCATAGTCTACCTATGTTTTCATGGTTTTCTACTATGTCTCCATTCTGCTTTGCTCTATCTGAACTAACTAGCTTTTTTACTTTGTCTAGTATCTCTGTACTTAGCATACTGATAACTCCATAGTTTTGGTTTATTTGTTTTTAGATTGTATTCACCATCTCTTAGTATTCTTGCTAGTCTGCTTTGGTGGTAAGCATCATCAACTGTATATTTATTACGTTGATATTCTTTTATGACTGCTTCCCAGTTTTCTACTAATGTCTTTTTGGCATCTAGTAATCTACTGGCTTTTACATGACCAACACCAACACAACCTTTGTATCCATCAGTTTGGTCTCCTACTAAAACTTGTGTGCAAAAATTATAATCTGCTAATTGTTCATCAACTTTTTCAATTTGATTATCTAATATTGAACAATGATATGCAGGTATAGTTCGCATATCTTTATCACCTGATATAATTACAGATTTATTTTTGTACTCACCTGTAGCTAATATACCTATAGTATCATCAGCTTCTAAGTTTTTAAGAACTTTATGTGGGTATGTTTTTATAACCCAATCTCTTAATGCTTTATAACAAACAGGTTTCCTAATATTTTTTCTATGTGATTTGTAGTCACTATCTATTTGTTTTCTAAAATTCATACTATCACTCCACACATTTACAAAACTACCTGAGTTGGTAAGTTTCATATAAAAGTGAATTGATTGTGCAAATAATTGTTTAGCAACTCCAAAGTCGCAGTGTAGTGTCCACTGGTCATGTCCCCAGTCTATTGGTTCTTCTA
>Ga0181410_1000502_pt1 | contig 17531 bp, 16 predicted proteins | sample 33SPOviralmetaG_FD_130112 | JGI IMG/M metagenome (GOLD analysis project Ga0181410, IMG submission 130112) | Marine viral communities from the oligotrophic San Pedro Time Series (SPOT) site, San Pedro Channel, CA, USA - 33 SPOT_SRF_2012-06-20 | ecosystem: Environmental > Aquatic > Marine > Strait...
ATTAGCATCAGTATCTGCTCAAGAAAAATTTGCAGAAGTTACAAATAAATTAAGAGATGCTTTTGTAAGTATAGCAGGTCCTTTATTAGATATAATTAATCCTATTGTTAGTATATTAGCACCTATTTTAACAGGTATTGCTGCAACAGTTGGGTATATAGTAGAAGGATTTAAAGCTGTAGCTCCTGCATTAAAAGTTATAGGTATAATATTATCCCCTATAATAGCATTAATTGGAGCTCTTGCAGTAGGTAGTATAGTTACTGCAGCATATACAGCTTTAGGAGGATTACCCGTTGTAGGTCCTCTATTAGCTTTAGCAGCAATAGGTTTTGGAGTAAGTAAATACAAACAAGCTACACAAAGTGTAAAAGATGGGATGGCTCCATCATCAAAAGGTCCATTTACTATTACCGATAGTTTTGGTGCAACTGCAATTACAGCTCAAGGTGATGGGTTAGCAGTATCACCTAACATTATACGAGAAGAAAGTATAAATGTTACTCCTAACATTATACGAGAAGAAAACAGAAATACTACCCCTTCAATTGATTATGATCAATTAGCAAATGCAATTGCAATGGGTGCTGAAAAAGGTACATCTCGTGCTAATATAACAACAAATTTAGATGGTGCTAGAGTATCAAATCGTATACAAGCACCATTAGCCGTAAATACAAGGAAGTATTCGGTTTAAAATATTTATAATAAACAAAAATTAATTAATTATGGCAAATTCAATATTAGGACAACAATCAACATCTAATCTAAGCCCAGAAGGAACAGGTCAAAATGTAGAACCTACTGCTACAGCTCAAGCTGCATCAACATTACATGATATAACATCAGCAGATAACATTCCACCACTTCCTTATACAGGACCGGCACCATTTAAATTTCAAAATCCATTAGTGGCTTCAGATTTAGAAGGAGAATCAGCACTTACAAGAGAAAAATACGTAGATAATTTACCTAAGTAATGGCAATATCTCCCTCTGGATCATTATTAGATATCTATAATAACCCCCAGAGCTTTGAATTCCAATCGAAAAATTTAAAATACGATAAGGATATTAGAGGTGGTGGTTATTCTGGACAACCCTTTATTAAAAGAGTTGCTCCGGATGATATCGATAACCTAAACTCTTTAACAACAGAAGCACTTAGTTTAGATTATCCGATCAGAGGTGGATCATACGAAGAATTAGCTGCAAGAGAAGATTTTGCACGAATAGATCGTTTTTTATTATCATATCCTAGAGGTACTGCATTTTTAGATAAGCAAGCAGGTTTAATGCTTTCTAATCCAAGAATCCAAATGGCTAGATCCGGTGGGGTTTTTGCAAATCAAGCTTATAGTGATGGTCGTAACTTAATGAATCAAGTAGCTGATGCAGGTACAGGAATAAGAACTCCTAACGCTGGTATAGATCAGTTTGTTTTAGAAAGATTTGAAAATAAATACGAATACATTGCTGCATCAACCCCAGTTAATGAGAACAGATTAGTATTATTAAAAGATTTAAAATTATCTCAACCTCCGCAAACATCAACTAGTTCTATAAATCAAGTAGGAACTATAATTCAAGATTTAGCTAATACTGTATCTAGTTTAGTAAATGATGCTCCATCTATTACACCAACCCTATCATCAACTCAATTAAGTGTAGCGACACAATTAGGTATTAATACGGTAACTAACGGTGAATTATTTAATTATACAGGTGGGCCTGGTTCATTATATGGTATTGTATATAATACGCAGATTTTAAGAGCAACGAATTCTAGAAATGCTTTTATTGATACTAGTAAAGCTCAAAAATGGATTGGTACCTTCAATGAAGAAGATAATAGAACTTCTGTTACAAATAACATATATGGTGAAACAGTTCAAGGTAGACCAATAGTAGATTTATCTCAATCAAAATTATTAGGAGTAAGTAAAAAATATAACCTAAATGCTGAATTAATAGGAATAAATGGTAATAATGAATCTGAAACATTATCGCAACAGTCGGGGGATGGGTTTATTAGAGCTGAAAATGCAAGTAATCAACCTGCTAATAATACTATTTTTAAATATACTATGGGTTATGATGCAATTATATCTAGGGACACAACCTCAGCACAAAGAAGAGTAAATAGAAGTAGGATTACTGATTTTAGAAAAGATATAATGAATCCCGATGCTGTTTTTTCTAGAGATTATACAGATGACCTTACAAATATAGCAACTAGGGTAGGGATAGGAAACCCTGGAAGTAGACTTGAATCAAGTAGAATTAACATTGATGAAGTAGATCCAACTACAGAAGATAAAATTAACATGAAAGATATTACTGCACCTGTTGATTTTAGTTCTTTTCTTACTGCGGATGCAAGAGATTTAGTTAAATTTTCATTTGAAACAATTCAAAATAATAATGAAGATAAAGTAAGAGCTACCCATTTTAGAGCATTTTTAACTGGTTATAATGATAGCCATAATGCAGAATGGAGTGCTAAAAGATATAGTGGTAGAGGAGAAAACTTTTATACTTATCAAGGAGCTGATAGAGATGTTAATTTTAATTTTAAAATAGCAGCTCAATCAAGACAAGAAATGAGGTTTTTATATAGAAAATTAAATTATTTACTTTCAACTTTATATCCTGATTATAATAGTGCAGGAGCAATGCGAGGTAATATAACTAAATTGACAATAGGTGATTTATTTGTACGTACCCCTGGTATTTTAACATCTTTAAATTTAACAGTAGATGATAATTATGCTTGGGAAATAGCAATGACAGATCCAGAAGCTGGTGCTGATACAGGTATGTTAGAAACACCTCAAATTATAGATGTAGCAGTAAATTTTAAACCAATATTGAATGTATTACCACAAACAGGATTAACAGAAAATAATCCAACAAATACTCCAATATTATTAGCAGGTGGGGTTGCCGCTACAACTAAAGCTTATGCAGTATTAAACAATCAACCTATAAGAGGTCCTGTAAGATCAGTAAATGAATTTAATTAATGGCATCTAGATATCAAAATATTGGATTACAAAAAGTAGATAATGGTGAAACCATTTATTTACCAACTAAATACCCTACACTTGTTCCCTCAAATGAAGATTATTATATTATAGCTAGAGAAGAAGATAGGTTTGATTTAATAGCAGCTGATTTTTTTGGAGATTCTACTTATTGGTGGGTTGTAGTTATGGCTAATGATTTACCTGGAGATTCAATGTATGCTCCTCCCGGTTTTCAATTAAGAATACCTGGAAATTTAAATAATGCATTAACTGCTTTCAATGTTGAAAACGAAACTCTTTAAAAAATGTTATGGCTAATAAATACAAAAATATTGTTGGTACAGCCTTTGCTCCCTATGTAAAGAATCAATTCGATCAAAGAAGAAAAGTACATAAAACAAATCCTAGAACTTCTAAAGAGATTCTATATTTAACTAATAGAAATGCTTTTTTCAGACTAAGCTCGGCAGCAGAAACAACTAGTGCTTCATCTCCTACAGAAATAACTACTGCAAAAATCCCTGCAACAGAAAGAGCAGCAACATATGGTCCTGTTGATATGACTGCTGCAATTGATGAAGCAAACGCAGAACAATTAAAACGTTTTAATGATTCTTTTACTGGAAATATAGCAAAAGATAACGTATTACAAGGAGGTACAGTAATAGCTGGAAGTAAAAATTCTACTACATTAAGAAAAGGATTTAAACAAACTTACGCAGAAGGAACATTTGATAATTTAGGTTTACAACCCATGCCTGGTATTACAGGTATTACTATAGGTACAGGAGGGAAATGGCAAACTTTAATGCAAGCTGATATTGAATTTATTTGTTATAATTTAGATCAACTTGATATAATGTCTAAACTTTATATGAGTTTAGGGGTTACTTGTTTTTTAGAATGGGGGCATATCCCTTATTTAGATAAAAGTGGCAATTTAAAAAATGATCTTACTAATTTAGATTTTTTTGGAGAAACAAATAAAATAAATTTAATAAAATCTATAGATAAAAAAAGAAAAGAAACTGATGGTAATTACGATGCTTTTTTAGGTACTGTTTATAATTTTAGCTATCAAGCGGATAAAGATGGAGCTTATCTTTGCAAAACTCAACTTATGGGTGCAGGAGGAATGGTAGAATCCCTAAAAATTAATACTTCTTTTAATATTGATTTTGCCGAAACTAATAAAGATGAGGATGGTAATGCTGTAAATTTTAATTCTTCTTTAGATAATGCTTTATTTTCAATGTCTGAATTGTTAAAAGGTAAAGGAGGAGAAAATGCAATATATAAAAGTAAAAAAGCAACACAAGGAGAAAGCACCTATATAATAGGTACTTATGGTGTTTTTGGTAAAGTTGGTAAAGATAGTTTATTTAAATTAATAACAGATCAAAAAAAGGGCAAACCAGAAAAAGGAGAAACTCGAAATGAAAAATGGGGTAAATTATTAAATGATATATATGGTGCATCAACTTATATTCCTTTTACATTTAAAGAAAAGGGTGAATCTGGAACAGTTGAATATAAAAATGAAGAAGCTAAATATGGAAATGCTCATCAATATATTACAGGGTTAGATAATACTGGATTAAGTGAAATTGATACAGATTTTTATGCTGGGTATGCAAATAGATATATAAATGGTGGAAATGATTTTTGGAATTGGGGTGGAGGAATGGATGATAATGTTGTAACTTATATAACTTTTGGCCATTTATTAGCTTTAGTTAATAGTATAGGGATATTTACAGAATCTAACACACCCGAAGCTAATAAAAAAGACATATTTCCTGTGCTTTATATAGATTATCATCCTGATAATACTATAATAAATTTAGCTCCTATAACTGCTACTATAAATCCTTTTATAGCGTTAGTTCCTTTTGTAGATAACATTCCCTATAATTGTTTTTTTGCTCCTTTAAATGTTGATGGAGACAAAATGAAGTGGTATCAACCACCTAGTGATAAGGGTTTAAAAGCTCATAATTTATCATTATCTAATGTAAAAAATAGAATTAATACTATATTACCTCCCGAAACCTTTATCTATGATAAAGATAATCTTAAAGGGGGTAAATTAATGAATGTTTTAGTTAATATTGATTTTGCTAGAGATTGTTTAAGAACAACAAAAGATTCTGATAATAATACAAACTTAATTGAATATGTTAGTAAAGTATTAGATGGTATTAATAAATCTTTAGGAAGTGTTAATAATTTTAGACCATTTGTAGATGAATGTGGAATGATTTTAAGAATTATTGATGAAAAAGCACCTAATTTTGAAGCAATTAAAGAAAATTTAGTTGAAATACCTACTTTTGGACTTGAATCTTCAGCTTATGATGCTTCTTACCAATCTGCTATAACACCTAAATTAGCTTCTCAAATAGTAATAGCAACTCAAGCAGCAGGTGGACAAGGAATAAAAGACTTTTCAGAAGATGTTCTTTCTTATCAATCTTTAAATGCTAATGTTAAAGATAGATTTGCAACTTATAAATATCCTGCTATTACAAAACCTCCTTCTGCATCAAATATAGCAGCTGCCGAAGCAAAATATGTAAAATCATTATTAAAATTATATAATACTATATGGGGTATTTATACTACCGATGAAAATCCTGTATTAGATAATTCTACAGTTACAAATATGTTAAGTCCTTGGACCGATTTATCAAATATCAAGTCTAAACAAACATGTATTAGAGACAAATCACAGAAAAAAAATAATTCCTCTATATTAATTCCTTTAGAATATACTATTACTATGGATGGAATAGGTGGAATATTACCATATAATGCTTTTTTAATTCCTAATAATAGACTACCAGAAAGATATAGAGGAAGAGTTTCATTTGCTGTTTTTTCAATTAATCATGCCTTTACTGATAATAATTGGACTACTACTTTGAGAGGGCAAACTCTTATGTTAGATACTCCTAAAACTATAGTAGATCCTAAAGTAACTGCTGCAGATTCAAAAACAAAAGAAAATCCAAATAATGAAAATCCAAATCAATCTGTAAATTACCCTAAATTTACTAATACGGGAACTACAACTGAAGATACTCCTGGTTTAGATGATAGCCCAACTGGAGGGGATGTAACTGATAATACATCTTATAATGAAGGTCAAACTCCTCTATTTCCAAAAGATATAATACCAAATTCTAATGATATTAGACTTACTATTCCCTTTACTGCATTTAATGAAAATGAACCAATAGTTCTTGATGAATTAGATCTAATTAAACCATATGATGATATTGATTATCAATCAAGCACAGGTACAAAATTAAGAATTGGATTTGGTAGTGAAACTGTTACTAGAAGAGGACAAGTTAGAAATGTTGTAAGAGGTGATATAATAACAAAAAAAGAAGCTTATGATGATCTTGAAAGACTTCTTTCAACTGTAACGAAACCTTATGTAGTTGATAAATTATCTAGAGCAGGAGTAGATTATTATAAATTAGATAAAAAAATGCAAGTTGTAATTTTAGATATTGCTTATAATTATGAAGGAAATCATAAAACTTTATATAATACATTTGTAAGTGCTATTAAAAAAGGAAAACAAGCTTTAATCAATGAATTAATAAGAAGGAGAGATATGGGAGCAAATCAGGTTCCTTCACGTAGACAAAAAGAAATTAATTATTTAAGAGGATAATATGACTTATATACCTAAATCTTTAGTTAATAATGGGCTTTATACTGCGGGGGGTGAATTTACTGATCCTAATACAGGCCTTCCCTATAAAGGATATTATCATGAAACGTTTACTGGTGATGTGTCATCTGGTAAAACCCCAAATAGCCCAAATCCTATAACATTAGTTAGAAACTACAGTACAACTCAAAAAAATAATTATATAGTACCTACCCCAGAAAATATTAATTATTCTGAGCTTCAACCTATTAATCAAGAATTATATCAATCTTCAGGTGATCCTTTACCGATGTTTCCAACACTTACAGGTAAAGATTATCAAAGGGGCCAAATAATTAGATATTTTGCTAAAAAAAGAAATATAAATCCACCAAGTATTATAGAAATAAATAAAAATTCTTTTACAGATTTAAACTCTAATAAAGGAAGATATAATTATGCTTTATGGACAGTAACTAGTGTATTTTGGAAAATTTCTGGACCTTTAAAAGATTCATTAAATGCTAATGGAGTAAAAACATCGGGAATTGTTGATACTAATAAAAGATTAGTAGAAACTGCAGAAAAAAATTTTAAAGGTATTAAACAATATTTATCTGATTTAACTCAATTTGCCGTTAAATCTGAATTAACATTAATAAATAATCTATATACTGGAGGAGATGAATTAACAGTAAAATTAGATAATAGTAATTATAGTGGTTATTATCATATAATGGCTGATCAAAAAATAATGGATGGAGCAACACACAGACAATCTACAGGTAAAGTATTATTAGCTGGCGATGCTTTAATATCAAATCAATTAGGAGGTTTAATCCAAAAAGCACTAGGAGAAATAGGTGCTAGAACTGATGTGGCTCCTACAAATAATAGTCGTACATTACAAACACAACTAGAAAACAATATTTCTGGTACACCTGTAGTAAGACAACCCTCAGGTGGTGGAGGTGGTGGTTATTAAATAAGTTATGGATAAAAGGTTATGTATTATATTGTTGAAACAGAACAACAGCTAAAAAGGCTACATTGTTCTGATAATGAATGTTACATTAGGATAATTCCCATGAATGATGAATATCATTCTATCCTAACTTCCCCTTGTTTAGTTTATTTTAAAACACTAAACGGTAAGGGATATATGTTTCCTATTAATCATAGTGAAGCCTTTAAGTTATCTTTTGAAGAAATAATGCAGTGGATAGATTCTAAGTTTGAAAAAATTTATACTCTAAACAAGAAAGAAGTTTTGTATTATTTTAATAATGATAAACTAATTGATATAACTAATGGAAACCTTTCTTTGGTTCATAGGAGTAAGTTTGCTGATAGGATGTATAGTAAATTCCCTGATTTGGACTATATTAACTCTCTTATTCCCATATCGAAGCATTATGAAACAGAAGAAAAGAATTTTGAAGAAATTCAATCATTTCTTGATAGAGATCCAAATATTTTTTATAATGATATTTTCCCGAAAGTCTTCAAATCAATCGAAGAACAAGGAATAAAAATACATCCCGATTATTTCCATAAACATTTTAAATATAACGAAAAATCATGGTTTTTACACGGTGAAACTGTGTATACTAAGTATAATCTATATAATCTCACCACTCGCCCAACAAATTCATTTAACGGCGTTAATTTTGCTGCTTTAAATAAAAATGATGGTTCAAGAATTTCATTTATTCCTAAAAATGATTTATTTTTTGAGTTTGATTATGATTCGTATCATGTAAGAATTTTGGCTAAATTAATAAATTACCCATTAGATAAAGAATCTGTACATACTCAATTAGGGAAAATGTATTTTGACAAAGAAACATTAACTGATGAAGAATATAAACGCTCTAAAGAATTAACATTTAAACAATTATATGGGGGTGTGTTTGATCAGTATAAAGATATACCATTTTTTAGATCAATGAATGAATATGTAGATAAATTATGGGAAAAATTTACTACAGAAAATAAACTTGAGTTAATAGGAGGCAAGGTATTAACTAAAGAACAAATACAAAATCCAACACCTAACAAAATACTTAATTATATAATCCAATCAGCGGAAACATATAATAATGTAGTATCAGTTAAAAAAGTGATAGAATATTTGGAGAACCGACAAAGTAAAGTTATATTATACACATATGATTCGTTCCTTATAGATTATTCTATTAATGATGGTAAAGAAACCTTGCAAAAAATTAAACAATTATTGGAATCCGAGGGTTATGTTATAAAAGCTAGCTATGGCCCCAATTATAATTCCTTAAAAAACATTTAATATTTATGGTAGATATAGAAATTAATTTAGACGATTTGGCAAATAAACTCTTTTGCACTTTTACTACGAAGGAAGAATTGGATTCCACACTAGATACAATCAAAGACCAATATCAAATATTATTTAACAAGATATTTGTTCTTTTTGTTGAATCTACTAATGAATACGTTTGTACTTATAATGTTGATTCCTTCAATATATCTAATACTATATTAGATAATACAATCTTATTACATAGAAAAAAAGATTCAAATACGTTATATACAATAAACGCCCTTAATGATTTAATTAAGTCTTTAAATGGGGGTGTTGTAGATACTAGCTTTAAAGTAGATTGGCAAGATTACAAAAATTGTATTTTGTTAACTACTGGAGGAGAATTAAAAAAGCTAGATACAAAAGTGCATGATATTCTCACTTTTTAGCCAAAGAAATTTGGTTACCAATTATAGTTTTATTATATTATTAACAGTTACATTAAAAACAATAAATAGTTATGGATTTAAATTTAATCTCAAGCAAGTTAGAAAAACTTCAAGCCCCGCAAGGGCAACAATCCCAACAGAAATTTGATAGAAGTCAATATTTTTGGAAGGCACCTCTAGGTAAAGCACAAATAAGATTTGTACCTTATGTAGAAAACAAAGACAACCCATTCCAGGAAGTATTTTTCCATTATGGAATTGGAAACAGAACAATGATCTCACCTATTAACTTTGGTGATAAAGATCCAATTGTAGAATTTTCAAAAGAATTACGTAAAACCTCTGAACCTGAAAATTGGAGACTAGCTAAAAAGTTAGAACCAAAAATGAGGGTATTTGCACCAGTTATAATTCGTGGTGAAGAAAATAGAGGAGTACGTTTTTGGGAATTTGGAAAGCAAGTATATCAAGAATTATTAAGTTATGCTGCAGACGAAGATTACGGTGATTTTACTGATGTAATGTCTGGTTTAGATATGACAGTAGAAGTAGTTCAAGGTAATCCTTATCCACAAACCTCAATTCGTGTTAAACCTAAACAAACACCATTATCAGATGATAATGCTTCTGTTGAAAAATGGCTTAAAGAACAACCTGAGTTATTCAAATATTATAAGAAATTTACTTATGATGAAATGAAATCAGCACTTCAAGATTGGTTAAATCCAGAAGATAGTGTTGAAAATCCAAGTGTTCCAAGTATTACGCCTAAAAAAGAGGAAGGTTATACACTGAATGTTAAACAAAAAGAATCGTTCAACGAGGACGAATTCGACGATTTATTTAAAGATTAATAAATATGGGTAGAAAAAAAGCAAGCCTTGGGGGCGATATCTCCAAGTCTGTTAAGGGAACGTTCTCCCTTGATAAATTTAAAGCAGCTAAAGGTTTAGGATCAACTAATAATACCTTTAAAGAACAAGAATGGATCCCTTTATCACCAGCTTGGCAAGACATGGTTTCATTACCAGGTATTCCACACGGTCATATTACTTTATTACGTGGTCATTCTGATACAGGTAAAACTACAGCATTATTAGAAGTAGCAGTTAATGCTCAAAAAATGGGTATTTTACCTGTTTTTATTGTTACCGAGATGAAATGGTCTTGGGAACATGCTCAAATGATGGGGCTAGAAGTAAATGTAGATAAGGATGATGAAGGTAAAATTTCAGGTATTGATGGTAATTTTATATTTGCAGATAGAGGACAGTTACCTACTGTAGAAGCTGTTGCGGGATTCATGGCAGATCTAATGAATGAACAGAAGAAAGGTAATTTACCAATGGATATGGTGTTTTTATGGGATTCAATTGGATCTGTGCCATGTCAAATGTCAGTAGAAAAAGCTAAAAATAATAATGAATGGAATGCTGGTGCGATGTCTACTCAATTTGGTAATTTTATTAACCAAGAAATATTATTATCTAGAAAAGAATCGTATCCTTATACAAATTCTTTTGTAGCTGTTAATAAAATTTGGGTTGAAAAACCTATAGGACCTATGTCACCTCCTATTATGAAAAATAAAGGTGGTAATACTATGTTCTTTGATTCAACTTTGATTGTAACATTTGGTAATATTTCAAATTCAGGTTCATTAAAAATTAATGCTGTTAAAGATGGCAAAAAAGTAGAATGGGCTAAAAAAGTTAAAGTTGCTATTGAAAAAAACCATATTAATGGTATTACAACAACAGGTAAAATTTTAGCTACTCCACATGGTTTTATTTCTGAAAAGAAAAGTGATATTGAAAAATATAAAAGAGCACATCAAGAAGAATGGGGTAAGATCTTAGGTGATGGTCCATTTGAAGTAATTACAGAAGGATCTGAAGCTGAAGATTTTGCTAACCCTACTCCTACTGATGAATAAAAATTACCAAAATATACTCGATAACTTGCACGAGGGATCAGACATGGAGCCCCTACAACTAAACAGTAGGGTGCTCCTGATCGATTCAATGAATACTTTTTTAAGATCATTTGCTATTATTCCAGCAATTAATCCACAAGGTAATCATATTGGAGGTTTAGTTGGATTTATGAAATCTTTAGGTTATGCTATAAAGTTAATTCAACCAACTAGAGTAATTTTAGTATTTGATGGTCAGGGTAATATTACAAATAGAAGAAATACTTATTCAGAATATAAAGCTAATCGCCAAATAAAAAGAATAACTAATTTTAATGTATTTTCAACATTAGAAGAAGAATCAGATTCTGTTTCATCTCAAATGATGAGATTATTAGATTATTTAAAAACATTACCGGTAAACATTTCTATTATAGATAAAATAGAAGCAGATGATACTATAGCTTATTTATCTCAAAAATTAAAAGATGATGTTATAATTTATTCTGCTGATCAAGATTTCTTACAATTAGTAAATAAAAGAATTACAGTTTATTCTCCTATTAAAAAGAAATTTTATAGACCTCAAGATGTTTTTGATCAATATGGTTTATATCCACAAAATTTTATTACAATGAAATGTTTAATGGGTGATAAATCAGATAATTTACCTGGAGTTAAAGGTTTAGGGCCTAAAAAATTATTTAAATATTTCCCTGAATTAGGTGGTAATAAACAGTTTACTTTAAATGAAGCTTATAATAAAGCTACTGAAAAAGTTGAAGAACATGGAATATATGGTAATGTTCATTTATTTAAAAAACAACTAGAGATTAATTATGAATTAATGTCTTTAGAAGATATCGAACTATTAGAAAATGATCAACAGGAATTAGATGAATTAATAGATACTTCACCATATAATTTTAATAAAGCTAAATTTTTAGGAATGTACGAAAAAGATTTATTAGGAAGAGGAATACCTAATACAGAATTTTGGTTATCAGAAGTTTTTTCGTATCTTCAAAACTACAAGATTAAATAAGTTATGACATTAAAGAGTTTATCACAATACGGGCCTCATTTTCAAGTAAAGGTCCTAAATTCTTTACTTAAAAATAAAAAATTTACACTTAATATTAGGGATGTAATTTTACCTTCATTTTTTGAAAATCAAGCTCATCAATGGATAGTAAAAGAAACATTACAATATTTTGATGAATATAATTCTACACCAACAATAGATTTTCTTAAAATTGCAGTTAAAAAACTTGAAAATGATGTTTTAAGAACTGCTATTATTGATCAATTAAAAGAAATTTATAAATTGATTAATGAAGATCAAGAATATGTTGAATCTGAATTTTCTAATTTTTGTAAAAACCAATCATTAAAATCGGCATTATTAAAATCTGTTGATTTATTACAAGATGGAATGTTTGATGATATTCGTTTTACAATTGATAGTGCCTTAAAAGCAGGTCAAGATAAAAATATAGGACATGAATATCATAAAGATATAGAGTCAAGATATACAGTAGAAGACAGACAAGTAATACCTACACCTTGGACAATAATTAATGAAAGATTAATGGGTGGTTTAGGTGGAGGAGATTTTGGTTTAATTTTTGGATCACCTGGTGGGGGTAAATCATGGACAATGGTTGCCTTAGGGGCTCATGCTGTAAAATTAGGACTAAATGTAATACATTATACTTTAGAATTATCTGAAGGTTATGTTGGTAAAAGATATGATTCTTATTTTGTAAACGAACCTGTAAATACTGTTCATTTACATAAAGAAAAAGTAGAAAAATATATCGATGGATTAAAGGGTACTTTAACAATTAAAGAATATGCCCCAGGTAATGCTTCAATGTCAACAATAGAGGGGCACGTACAAAAAGTTACTGATATGGGATATCCTCCTAATTTAATTATTATTGATTATGTTGATTTATTAAGAAGTACTAGTAGTTCTAAAGATGAAAAAGAAAAACTAGATAATACTTACATATCAACTAAAGCATTAGCTAGAACTTTAAATATTCCTATTTGGTCTGTATCACAGGTTAATAGAGCAGGTGCAAGAGATGAAGTAGTTGAAGGAGATAAAGCAGCAGGTTCTTATAATAAATTGATGATTACAGATTTTTGTATGTCTTTATCAAGATTGCCTCAAGACAAAGTAAATGGTACTGGTAGATTTTTCTTAATGAAAAATAGATATGGAATGGATGGAATGACATACCACGCAACTGTAGATGTGTCAACAGGTCACATAGAAATGGATGAAAATCCTAGAGAAATTGATGAGAGTGTAGCAAATAATAAACAAGTGTTTGCTAATGAGGTAACTCAACAAGATAAACAACAACTAAATCATTTTTTTCAAAACTCAAACAATGATGCGTAGTATATACTATATTTATAAACCCGTTATAAGAAAAAATAAAAATAATCTATGAGAGACATTACTAAAGAAAGAATAGTTTACAAACCCTTTGAATACCAAGAAGCATCAGATTACTGGTTACAACAACACCAAGCTCACTGGCTACATACTGAAGTACCCATGATGTCTGACGTAAATGATTGGAAACAAAATCTTACTAAATCAGAAAAAAATATTATAGGATCCATTTTGAAAGGATTTGCTCAAACTGAAACTGTAGTAAATGACTATTGGTCAAGCTTAGTTACTAAATGGTTTAGAAAACCTGAAATAATTAAAATGGCTGTTACCTTTGGAGCATTTGAAACAATCCATGCTGAAGCTTATTCTTTATTAAATGAAGAATTAGGGTTAGATAATTTTAGTGAATTTTTAGAAGATGAAGCTACAATGGCTAAAATTTCAGCATTAACTGAAGTTAGAGATTCTCATGATGGGGAAGCTGATTGGCATGAAAGAGCTAAATCTTTAGCTGTATTTTCAGCATTTACAGAAGGAGTAAATTTATTTTCATCTTTTGCTGTTTTATTATCATTTAAATTAGATAATAAACTTAAAGGTGTAGGTCAAATAGTAGAGTGGAGTATTAGAGATGAATCATTACATTCAAATGCTGGGTGTTGGTTATTTAGAACTTTACTAGAAGAACATCCAGAATTAAATACACCAAAATTAAGAGAAGATATTGAGGAAGCAGCTAGATTATCTTTAAAATTAGAATTAGATTTTATTGATAAAGTGTATGAAATGGGAGATTTAAAAGGATGTTCAAAATATGATTTAGTATCTTTTATTAAACATAGAACTAATACTAAAATGGGTGATTTAGGTTATAAACCAATCGTTAATGATATTGACAAAGCTTCAATAGAGAGAATGAAATGGTTTGATTCTCTATCAGCCGGAAAACAACACACTGATTTCTTTGCAAATCGTGTTACTAATTATTCAAAAGGAGCCCAAAATTGGGATTCTAATTCTTTATTTTAATCAAAAACAAAAAACAATGAAAAATTATTTATTTATATTATTATCTTTATTCTTACTTGGATGCAATAACACTACTAAAAAAGTAGATAAAGTAGAATCAGATCCTGTTACTATCACAATGAAAGTTATAAACAACACAGATGCTGATTTTACTGTTAATTGTTCTTGGTGTGTAGATAAAAAAGACCAAACTACTACAGTTAAAGCAGGTGAAAGTTATTTACTACAATCTAATACACATGATCCAAGTGGTACTGTATTTACTGTTCATCCAAAACCTCCAACAACAGTTACTCAACCCGATCCAAGTGAAGGAACTTTTCAAATGACGTATGGTTATTGGAATGGAGCAGCTCATGTTACTTGTGATGATATTTGTAATAACTCAAACCCAACAGAAAAAACACATTATACAGGTTGTAACTGGGTATTTGATGCTGCTTTTACAGGTGGTAAAGGTATAAATTCAACAGTAACTTTTACAACAAAAGCATTTACTGAATAAAAAATGGACAGTAATTTAATATCAAACACCGATAATTGGGAGAAGGGTAGAGATTACCCTTCTTTCATGGATGAAATCTCAGTTGCAACTTTATCTAAGGGTTATCTATTACCTGGAGAAACACCTAAAAAAGCTTATAGGCGTGTTGCTAATGCTGCTGCTAGAAGACTAGGCAAACCTGAACTTGAAAATAAATTTTTTAAAATTATTTGGAATGGGTGGTTAGGTTTAGTATCACCTGTAATTTCAAATATGGGTACTGATAGAGGATTACCTATTTCTTGTTTTGGTATTGATACACCTGATTCTATAAGAGGAATTAGTTTAACTAATGCTGAATTAATGAAATTAACTTCACAAGGTGGTGGAGTAGGAATTTCAGTATCTAGAATTAGACCTAGAGGAACTCAAATCTCAGGTAATGGAAAATCTGAAGGTGTAGTACCTTGGTGTAAAATTTATGATTCATCAATTATAGCTACAAACCAAGGTAATGTAAGGAGAGGAGCTGCTTCAGTTAATTTAGATATCAATCATCCCGATGTAAGTGAATTTTTAGAAATTCGTAGACCCAAAGGTGACCCTAATAGACAATGTTTAAATTTACATCAATGTATTGTTGTAGATGATACTTTTATGAGAAAATTAGAATCAAGAGACCAAGAAACAATGGATACTTGGGCTAAGATTTTAAAAGCAAGAATGGAGACAGGAGAACCCTATATAATGTATAAGGATAATATTAATAAAAATAATCCTATTGCTTATATGATGAATAATTTAGATGTAAGTATGACTAATATTTGTACTGAAATCACTTTATTTACAGATGAAGAACATTCATTTATTTGTTGTTTATCTTCTTTAAATTTAGCTAAACATGATGAATGGAAAGATACAGATACTGTAGAATTAGCTACTTGGTTCTTAGATGGTGTAATGCAAGAATTCATTGATAAATCAGCTGGTAAAGATTCATTAAAAAGAACTCATAAACATGCTTCTAAAGGTAGAGCTTTAGGATTAGGTGTAATGGGTTGGCATACATTTTTACAACAAAAAGGAATGCCTTTTAATTCAATTTCTTCTACAGCATATACTCATAATATCTTTTCAGATATTAGAAATAAAGCCGAAAAAGCATCAAGGGATTTAGCAGCCGAATATGGAGAACCTTTATGGTGTAGGGGTACTGGTATGAGAAATACGCATTTATTAGCGATTGCTCCTACTGTATCGAATAGTGTAATTACTGGTGGTATTTCTGCTGGTATTGAGCCATTACCTGCTAATATTTACACGTTTAATGGCGCTAAAGGAACATTTATTCGTAAAAATAAAGTATTACAAGACATTTTAATTGAAAAAGGAGAAGATAAAAATAAATGGTGGGATAAAATGTTAGCTGATGGGGGGTCTGTTCAAAATCTTCCTGATAATATTTTATCACCTGAAGATAAAGAATTATTTTTAACTTTTTCTGAAATAAATCAATTAGAATTAGTAAGACAAGCTGCTATTAGACAACGTTACATAGACCAAACCCAATCACTTAATTTATCTTTTGATCCAGGTGATTCACCTAAATGGATAAATCAAGTGCATATAGAGGCTTGGAAATTAGGTGTAAAAACTCTTTATTATTTACGAACAGATTCAGTAATCAAAGGTGATTTAGGATCTAGAATGGCTGACTGTGTTTCTTGTGATGGTTGATTTTCACAACATCTAACGTAGGCAAACCACATTTTCTGAGCTGTTTTTAATGAAATTTTATTTTCATCTAATTGTATTTTAATACTTTTATAAACTAATTCTTTATCTTTATCAGTGTTATTGTGACTGTGTGCAGATACTAAACTTCCTAATATAAAAAGAATTGTTGCTAAAATTAATCTTAAATTTTTCATAATATATATTTTAGTCATCATTTATAAATATATACGTCATATTAAAGTCATATTAAATATGAAAAGCGTCATATTAAAATTTGGCTACCCGGGAGATCTTTCGTATATTTACGGCGTAAATAAAAATAAAGGTTATGTCACACTTATCACACACAGATTTTTTAGAATATTATTATGATCAAGGTCTTTCTCAAGGAATGACTGAAGATCAAGCAGCAGATTATGCTGATAAACAAACTGAATTATATGGCTAATACAAGAAAAAAATGGACTAAAGATGGTGGTTATCCTAAGGTACCCATCGTTATAGTGTTTGCAACTTCAAATA
>Ga0181410_1000503_pt1 | contig 17527 bp, 9 predicted proteins | sample 33SPOviralmetaG_FD_130112 | JGI IMG/M metagenome (GOLD analysis project Ga0181410, IMG submission 130112) | Marine viral communities from the oligotrophic San Pedro Time Series (SPOT) site, San Pedro Channel, CA, USA - 33 SPOT_SRF_2012-06-20 | ecosystem: Environmental > Aquatic > Marine > Strait...
AAAATGGTGTAGTTGTTATAAGTAGAGAGGGAACGATTGGTGATGTGTATAGCATACAAGATTTAAAAATAGCTCTACCTAAAGCACCTAAAAAAATACACAAGTTTGATACTGATAAATGGGAGGTAACTGAATATCCAAAAGAATTACAACGCGTTAGCACTATATTTGATTGGAAAAATTTACCTAGTGATTTTAAAAGTAAATACATAGATTACATAGAGACTGAGTTTAGTAGAAGAGATGATGGTTTCTGGTATTACAATAAAACTAAAGCCACATATATAACAGGTACTCATTATATGTATCTACAGTGGTCTAAAATTGATGTAGGTAAACCTGATTTTAGAGAAGCAAACAGACTATTTTATATATTTTGGGAAGCTTGTAAAGCAGATAAAAGATGCTACGGCATGTGTTACCTTAAAAATAGAAGATCTGGTTTTTCTTTTATGGCATCAGGAGAAGTTGTAAATCAAGCAACGTTAGCTAGTGATTCAAGATTTGGTATATTATCAAAGACTGGTCCGGATGCTAAGAAAATGTTTACAGACAAAGTTGTACCCATATCAGTTAACTACCCTTTCTTTTTTAAACCGATTCAAGATGGTATGGATCGACCTAAAACAGAATTAGCATATAGAGTACCAGCTAGTAAACTTACAAGAAAAAGTATAACTTCTGACAACAAAGAGGAACTAGAAGGATTAGACACTACTATTGATTGGAAAAATACAGGTGATAACAGTTATGATGGTGAAAAACTTAAACTGCTAGTACATGATGAAAGTGGTAAATGGGAAAGACCTAACAATATATTAAATAACTGGAGAGTTACAAAAACAACACTACGATTAGGTAGTAGAATTATCGGTAAGTGTATGATGGGATCAACATCAAACGCTTTAGATAAAGGTGGTGACAACTTCAAAAAACTATATAAAAACTCTGATGTTACAAAACGAAACAGAAATGGACAAACAAGTTCAGGACTCTATTCTTTATTCATACCTATGGAATGGAACTACGAAGGATTCATTGATTCTTATGGATTACCTGTATTCGACACGCCAGAAACAGAAGTTGAAGGACCTCATGGAGATTTTATAGACATAGGTGTTATAAGTCATTGGCAAAATGAAGCAGATGGATTAAAGAGTGATGGTGATGCTTTAAATGAATTTTATAGACAGTTTCCACGTACTGAAGAACATGCTTTTAGAGATGAAACTAAAAACAGTATATTTAATTTAGCTAAAATATACGAGCAAATAGATTACAACGAGGAGTTTGCCTCTGATTATATTTCAACTGGTAACTTTCAGTGGATAAACGGAGTTAAAGATACAAAGGTGATGTTTTATCCAGATGTTAAGGGTAGATTTAAAGTTTCATGGGTACCTAAGCAACAATTACAAAATAATGTAATAATTAAAAATGGTATTAAATATCCAGGTAACGAACACCTAGGTGCTTTTGGTTGTGACAGTTATGATATATCAGGAACAGTAGATGGTAAAGGATCTAAAGGTGCTTTGCACGGTTTAACAAAGTTTAGTATGGAGGATTGTCCTCCTAATCAGTTTTTTTTAGAGTATATAGCTAGACCACAGACCGCTGATATATTCTTTGAGGACGTTCTAATGGCTTTAATATTCTACGGGATGCCTATACTAGCAGAGAATAATAAACCTCGTCTATTGTACTATATGAGAAGGCGTGGATATAGAGGTTTTAGTATGAATAGGCCTGACAAAACATGGAATAAATTATCTGTTGCAGAAAAAGAAATAGGTGGTATACCAAACTCAAGTGAAGATATAAAACAAGCTCACGCTGCGGCTATAGAAATGTACATACAAGATCATGTTAGAGACAGAGGTAATATGTATTTTACAGAAACATTACAAGACTGGTCTAAGTTTGATATAAATAATAGAACAAAATTTGATGCTGCTATTAGTAGTGGCCTAGCTATAATGGGTTGTAATAGACATTTATATACTCCTAACGCTACAAAACATAAAAAGAAACTAAATTTAAAAATTTCAAGGTACGAAAACAAAGGTACTTTGTCTAAGTTAATAAAACAATAATATGGCTGAATCAATAACGAAACAATATTTTCCAAGTCAAGTCGCTCCTGATATAGAGAAAGTGAGCCAAGAGTATGGATTAAAAGTAGCAAAAGCTATTGAGAGTGAATGGTTTGTTAGAGATGGCGTGACTTATAGGTTTGCTAACAATCAAGATAGCTTCCATAAACTTAGGATGTATGCTAGAGGAGAGCAGTCTGTGCAAAAATACAAAGATGAGTTATCTATAAATGGTGACATGTCTTATCTTAACTTAGACTGGAAGCCAGTACCTATTATACCTAAATTTGTAGATATTGTAGTTAATGGTATTGCTGAAAGAATTTATGATGTAAAAGCTTATTCTCAAGATCCTTATGGTGTAGACAAGAGAACTAAATATATGGAGGGTTTATTAATAGACATGCAAAATGTTGAGTTTGATAAACAAATACAACAGTTTTATGGTCAGAGTATATTACAGACACCTGTAAATGAAATACCTGAAAACAAAGAAGAGCTAGAACTACACATGCAGCTTAATTACAAGCAAGCTGTAGAAATAGCGGAAGAGCAAGCTATAAACACTTTATTAACTGGTAATAAATATGATTTAATAAAGAAAAGATTTTACTACGACTTAGCTGTTTTAGGTATTGGTGCTGTTAAAACAGGCTTTAATACATCACAAGGTGTTACAATAGATTATGTAGATCCTGCTAATTTAGTTTGGTCTTACACTAGTGATCCTTATTTTGATGATATATATTACGTAGGTGAAGTAAAAGTAATACCTATAAACGAACTAGCAAAACAGTTTCCAGAGCTTACACAGCAAGACCTAGAAGAAATAAGCGGTCAAAGCATGAGAAAAGCTGGGTACTATAATGCTCATCACGAGCATGATGAAATAGATAAAAATCAAATACAAATATTGTATTTTAATTATAAAACTTATTCAAAAGAAGTTTACAAAGTAAAAGACACAGCAACAGGTGGTAGTAAGGTTATTGTAAAAGACGATTCTTTCAACCCTATTATTGATGCTGAATTAGAAGCTAGATTTGGTAAGTTAGAAAAACAAATAGAGGTCTTATATGAAGGAGCTCTTATATTAGGTACTGATAAGTTACTTAAATGGGAGCTAGCTAAAAACATGATGAGATCTAAGAGTGATTATACTAAAGTTAAAATGAACTATAATATAGTTGCTCCAAGAATGTATAAGGGTAAAATAGAATCTTTAGTAGGCCGTATCACTGGTTTTGCTGATATGATTCAATTGACACACTTAAAACTCCAACAAGTCCTTTCGCGAATGGTACCTGACGGCATATTTATGGATGCTGATGGCCTTGCAGAAATAGACCTTGGTAACGGCACGAACTACAACCCGCAAGAAGCATTAAACATGTTCTTCCAGACTGGTAGTATAATCGGTAGATCCTTAACTATGGATGGAGATCCAAACCCAGGAAAGGTGCCTATTCAAGAAATACAGAGTGGTAACGGCGGTGGCAAGCTACAAAGTTTAATACAGACGTACAATTATTATCTGCAGATGATAAGAGATGTGACCGGATTAAATGAGGCAAGGGATGCTAGCACACCAGACGCGAAGGCTTTAGTTGGAATACAAAAAATAGCAGCAGCTAATAGTAACACAGCAACAAGACATATACTTAAAGCTGGTTTATTTTTATCAGCTGAAGTTTGTGAGGCATTATCTTTGAGAATATCAGATATTATAGAGTACTCACCAACAAGAGATGCTTTCATACAATCAATAGGCGCACACAATGTTGCTACACTTGAGGAAATGTCTGAGTTACATTTATATGACTTTGGTATATTTTTAGAGCTAGAACCTGATGAAGAAGAAAAGCAACTACTAGAAAACAATATACAAATGGCGTTAACTCAACAAAGTATAGAGTTAGAAGACGCTATTGATCTTAGAGTGATTAAAAACGTTAAGTTAGCTAATCAGTTATTAAAAATACGTAGAAAAAAGAAACAAGAAAGAGATCAAGAACTACAACAAAGAAATATAGAAGCTCAAGCTAAAGCTAATGGTGAAGCACAACAAATGGCTTCTCAAGCTGAGGTTCAAAAGCAACAAGCTATAACTCAAATGCAAACTCAATTAGAACAAGTTAAAGCACAAATAGCTAGTCAAAAGCTACAACAAGAAATGCAGCTTAAGAAAGAACTAATGGCTTATGAGTTCCAGTTAAACATGCAAATGCAGAGTAAACAAGATGCGTTAGCTGATAAAAAAGAAAATTTAAAAGAAGATCGTAAAGATCAAAGAGTAAAATTACAAGGAGACGAGCGAAGAAAATCTCAAAATCAAGCTAAAAAGTTTGAGTCTTCAGGTAATGATATACTAGGTGGAGGCATTGATATGAGTGCTTTTGATCCTAGATAATTTGTTTAATTTTATAATATTATATTATGTCAAAAAAAGATGAAAAAGTGATTGAAGAAGTTCAATCAGTAAAAGCAGTAGAGTCGGCTCCAAAAAAAGAGGAACCTACTATTACTGAAGGTGGTGATATGAAAATAAAACCAAAAGTAAAAAGATTTGAAAAAAAACCTAATGAACCTATAAAGGTCGATATGACTAAACCGGTTGAAAAGGTTGAAAAAGAAGAAATACCTAAAGTAGATTTAACTGTAAAGGAAGAACCTAAAGAAGAGGTTGTTGTTCAGGAAATAAAGGAAGAAGTTACTCCTGTTGAAAAAACAGAGGTAGAGGATACACCTGTTCTTGAAGAAATAACAGACGAAGAGAAAGAAGAAATAGTTGAAACTAAAACAGAGGAGCTAAAGGATGAGGTTGAACAAGCTGTTCAAGAATCACAAGATACAGCTGAACCGTTACCAGAAAACATACAAAAAGTCGTAGACTTTATGAATGAAACTGGTGGAACCCTAGAAGAATATGTTAGGTTAAATCAAGACTATGCAAGTTATGATCAAAACCAACTACTAAAAGAATACTACAAGCAAACTAAACCACATCTTAATGATGATGAAATTAGTTTCTTAATGGAAGATCAATTCTCATTTGATGAAGAGTCAGATGATGAAAGAGATATTCGTAGAAAAAAACTGGCGTTAAAGGAGCAAGTTGCAAATGCCAAAAGCCACCTAGACGGCTTAAAGTCTAAATACTATAAAGAAATCAAAGCCGGTGTTAAGTTAACACCTGATCAACAAAAAGCTGTTGACTTCTTCAATAGATACAACGATGAACAAGATGAGAGTCAGAAAGTTCAAGATCATCAAGCGTCAATATTTAAAAACGAAACTAGTAAGGTTTTTAATCAACAATTCAAAGGTTTTGAATATAAAGTTGGTGAAAAACGCTACAGGTTTAATGTTAAAGATGCTGATAAAATTAAGACTGATCAAAGTGACATAAGTAATTTCGTTAAAAAGTTTTTAAACAAAAACAACGAAATGAGCGATGCTGCTGGTTATCATAAATCTTTATTTACAGCAATGAATCCAGACGTAGTTGCTAACCATTTCTATGAGCAGGGCAAAGCAGATGCTATCAAGGATAGTGTTGCTAAAGCTAAAAACGTGAGCATGGACCCTAGACAAACACATAAAACTGTTGAGTCCGGTGGTATGAAGGTTAGAGCTATAACGGGTGTAGACTCAAACGCGTTCAAAGTTAGATTTAACAAAAAATAACTTTAACTAATTAAAAACTCAAAATTATGGGAGATTTTTCAACTGGGGTAGGTGCTTTTCAAAATCACTTAACTCCAAGACCGACACAGTCGTTATTTAACGATAACTACTTGTCATTCGACAGCGCTTCAGGCGGCGGTACATTTGCACAGCAATTTTTACCGGAAATTTATGAAAAAGAAGTAGAAAGATATGGTAAAAGAACTATATCAGGCTTCTTAAATATGGTTGGTGCAGAAATGCCACTAGCTTCTGATCAAGTAATTTGGTCTGAGCAAGGTAGATTACACATTGCATATTCTGCTGAAACTTATAATGATGGTGCTAATAATGTACAAATAGCTTCTGCTGCAGGAAACACTATTACTTTACCAGCTGCTAACTTAATACAAAACCACGATACTATTGTAGTTTCTAAAACTGACAATGCTAAAGTGTTAAAATGTTTAGTTGTATCAGGTGGTGGAACAACTACTATTACAGTTGCTCCATATACTCAACAAAAACTAAACAACGCTGGTGCTTCTGGTACTGCTGGCGCTGTAAACTTTGCTGATGGTGAAGATCTTAACATTTTCGTTTATGGTTCAGAATACAAAAAAGGATCTTCTGAAAACTCAAGATCTATTGATGCTTCATTCACTCAGTTTAGCAACAAACCTGCTATTTTAAGAGACAGATACTCTGTAAGTGGATCTGATACTGCTCAAATAGGTTGGGTTGAAGTTACATCTGAAAATGGTGCTTCTGGATACCTTTGGTACTTAAAATCTGAGCACGAAGCTAGATTAAGATTCCAAGATTACTTAGAAATGGCTATGATTGAAGGTGAGCAAGTAAGCATGCCTGCTAACCATACATTCCAAGGAACTGGAGACTTCGCGGTTGGTGGTACTCAAGGATTATTCTCTGCTTTAGAAGCAAGAGGATTAGTATGGACTGGTACTGACTTCGATATTGTTGACACTTCTGGTGTTGATGATCAAGTTTCTGCTAATGCACACGTTGGTATGAATGAATTTGACAAAATTCTTCAAGAATTAGATAAGCAAGGTGCTATTGAAGAAAACATGATGTTCTTAGACAGATCTACTGCCTTAGAAATTGACAACATGTTAGCTTCACAAAATAACTACGGTGTTGGTGGAACTTCTTACGGAGTATTCAACAATTCTGAAGATATGGCATTAAACCTAGGCTTTTCTGGTTTCAGAAGAGGTTCTTATGACTTCTACAAGTCTGACTGGAAATACTTAAATGACTCTGTAACAAGAGGACTTATTGGAGACATCGAAGGTGTTATCGTTCCTGCTGGAACTTCAACAGTTTATGATGAGTCAATGGGTAAAAACATCCAAAGACCTTTCTTACACGTAAGATATAGATCTTCTGAGGCTGATGATAGAAAAATGAAATCTTGGATCACTGGATCTGTAGGTGGAAACTATACATCATCTGCTGATGAAATGGTTGTTAACTTCTTATCAGAAAGATGTTTATGTGTACAAGCTGCGAATAACTTCGTATTGCTTAAAGCATAACAATTATTATTTAAAAGCAAAGGGGCTTCGGCCCCTAGCTTTTATTTTTACAAACTATTAAATTATATTATATTATGGAAAATAAAACAAAACCCAAATGGGAAGTTAAAGACAGAGTTTATATGTTAACAGGAGATAACTCTCCACCTGTCTTATCAATACAAAGTAGACATACAAGAAGAAAACCTTTATTATGGTTTGATGAAGAGCAAGGTTATAATAGAGAACTTAGATATGCTACAAATCAACGTTCAGCTTTCAAAGACGAACAAAAAGGATATTCAACCTTAGGTCATATATTTTTTAAAGAAGGCAGGTTAAGCGTGCCTAAAACCGATAGAGCTTTACAAGAACTTCTATCATTATATCACCCTAAAAAAGGTATTATATATTATGAGTACACACCTCAAGTATATGCTGAAAATGAAGTAGATGAAATAGAACTACAAATTGAAGCGTTGAATTTAGCTAAAAAGCTAGATATAGATGAACTAGAGGCAATATTAAGAGTTGAAAAAGGAAATAAAGTTGGTAAAATGTCTACTAAAGAAATAAAAAGAGATACTTTAGTTTATGCTAAAAATAATCCTGAAGCTTTTATACAACTAGCATCAGATGATAACGTCCAATTAAGAAATATTGGTGTTAAATCTGTAGAAGCTGGAATTATTAAACTTTCAAGTGACAATAGATCGTTTACTTGGAGCAACGGAAGAAAGTTATTTACCGTGCCATTTGATGAAAATGCTTACTCAGCACTAGCTGCGTGGTTCAAAACAGATGATGGTATCGAGGTTTTAAAAGCCGTTGAGAAAAAACTACAATAACAATCACTTATAGAGGTAACCATCTTTATAAGGTGGTTACTTACTATAAATAAAAAAAACTATGGCAGTTAATATAGATACAGTTTATCAAAGAGTTTTAGCAATAGCTAATAAAGAACAGAGAGGTTTTATTACCCCTCAAGAATTTAATTTATTTGCCAATCAAGCTCAGATGGATATATTTGAGCAATACTTTTATGATTTAAATGCTTTAAATAGAGCACCATCAAATGATTTTACATACGCGGATCAAGTAGATATAATAGAAGAAAAAATAGATATATTCGAAAGATACAGACAACCAGTTGTAATGTCAGGTGACGCTAATGAAGGCGGTATGGGTACTATTCCCTCTTATTATAGACTAGGTGAAATTTTCTACAAATGCAAAGGTGGTTACGTAGAGGTTGAAAAAATTAGTCAAAACGAAATACATCATATACAAAACTCTCCTTTGACGGCTCCGTCATCAACAAGACCTGTTTATGTTAGAACTAGCAGTGTTGTTCCAGATAATGCATCTGGTCAAGCTCAATCAGCTACAACTAATAATGAAATAGGTTTATCAAGATCAATACAAATTTACCCAGAAACTATAACTACCAACGTAGTGTGTAACTATATAGCTAGACCTACTACGGTTGAGTGGGCTTATACAACTGTTTTAGATGAAGCTTTATATAATGCTAACAACAGTCAAGATTTTGAACTACATCAATCAGATGAATCTGAATTGGTTATTAAAATATTAGAACTAGCTGGTATAGAGTTAAAAGATCCACAAGTTTATCAAGTAGCTGCAGCAGAAGAAGCTCAGAACATTCAACAAGAAAATAAATAACTATGCCATTATTTGAAGGAACACAACAACAGTATTACGGAACACAGACGTTTACCCAATCAGGTTCAAACTCAAACCCAACATATACGCTATCATTTCCAGTAGATAACACTGTAATGAATGCGCTAGGTACTATGCCTACGTCTAGCGGTGAATTTACTGTTACTCAAAATGGTTTAGCCGTAACTGGATTTACTTATAACCCTACGACTTATGTTGTAACTTTAGGTCAAGCGGCTGCAGATGGTGATATTATACTAATTAGTATAATAAACCCTGAATATGGTAACTATCAATTTATATCTTTACAAACAATAATAAATAACTTCATGATAAGTTATGTTGGTAGTAACAAAATAATACCTAAAGTAAGAAAAGCAGATGTAGCTTTCCACGCTCAAAGAGCTATACAGGAATTGAGTTATGATACATTTAAATCTACAAAATCACAAGAAGTAGAAATAGGTCCTTCGTTAAAGATGCCTTTACCTCACGATTATGTTAACTACGTTAAAGTTTGTTATATTGACTCTGACGGTATAGAGAAACTATTATACCCTGCTAGAAAAACAAGTAATCCTACAGCTTTACTTCAAGATGGTAGTTTAGGTTACATGTTTGATAGTTCTGGTACACTACAACAAGCTAGTGATTCAGAAACATGGACTAGATACAGTAGTAATAGCTCTGATGAAGATTCGAGCGATACATACAGTAAAAACGACGATGATTTTGATAATTTCAATGGTAGAAGATATGGTTTAGAACCTGAAAACTCTCAATTTAATGGTTTGTTTTTTATAGATGAAAAAAGAGGTTATATAAACTTCAGCGGTGGTATCAGTGGTAAAATAGTTACTTTAAAATACATAAGTGATGGCTTAGGATCTGAAGATGAAATGATAGTACATAAGTTTGCTGAAGAAGCTATGTATAAGTCAATAGCTTACGCCATAGCAAGCACACATACTAGTGTTGCACCTAACTATATACCTTTACTTAAAAGAGAAAGGTTTGTTGCTATTAGAAATGCTAAATTAAGATTATCAAATTTAAAAATAGAAGAACTTACTCAGATAATGAGAGGTAAATCTAAAATAATTAAACACTAATATATATGCCAGATATTAAACATTATTTCCGTTCAGGTAAAATGAATAAAGACCTGGACGAGAGGTTAGTACCTAATGGAGAGTACAGAGATGCATTAAACATAGAGATGTCTACATCTGACGGTGATGACGTTGGTACTGTGCAAAATGTTAGAGGTACTACTAAGGTTGTTGGTAAAGTTTATGACTCTAATGCTAAAAGTATAACTAGCGACTGGAGTGGTGATAGTTTTGGCTTAACAAACGCTATATGTGTCGGTACTAAGCTTAATAACGAAAACGATAGAATATACTGGTTTATAAAAGCTGATGAAGCTGATTGTATTGCTGAATATAACGACTTAACTGGTATTATATCACCTGTATTAGTAGACGCTAACAATATACTTAACTGGCAAAAAGACACTTATATAACTGGTATAAATGTGTTAGACGATATGTTGCTGTGGACTGATGATGTTACTGAACCTAAAAAAATAGATATAAAAATATTTAAATCTGGTTGCTCCGATAACTTTACAACCCATACAAAATATACTGGTCAAAAAATATCAGCTGCAGATTTATCAGCCGCTTCTAGTTTTACAGAAGAACATATAACTGTAGCTAGACAAGCTCCAATGGGTAAACCAACGTTAACAATGAGCTCTTCTACAAGAGGTGGTATTGGTACAGGAACCTCTAGTGTTATAATAAGTAATGCTGTCGCTACAACCTTCACTGATACAGAAGGAGTTGCTAAAGATGCTGGTACAGTTTTAAATTTAAACTTTTCACCATTACCAAACTGGCAGCCTGGAGATATAATAACCTGTACATCTACCTATGAAGATCTAGGTCAGCAAGAAAACTTTGAAATAAAATTATTAATAAATAGTATAAGTGCTAGTAACGTTTTTAACTGTATTATACAAAGCATACCAGTTCTACTACCATATGTACCACTAACATGGGAAGCTATACTAAGTGAAGAAGGCGTGTTATTTGAAAAGAAATTTGTAAGCTTTGCTTATAGATGGAAGTATTATTCAGGTGAATATTCTACATTTTCACCTTTTAGCGAATTAGCTTTTTTGCCTGATACTTTTGAATACTTATCTACCAATGGTTATAATGATGGTATGATAAACAATTTAAGACAATTATCAATAAATATAACAGAATCAAGACCTATTGACGTAGAAGAGGTTGATATACTATATAAAGAGTCAAACAACAATAATATATACGTTGTAGACACTCTTAAGTATGCTTCTGATGGCACTTTTCCTACAGAGTATAAGTTAGAGTCCGAAATAATAAGTAAGACGGTAGAGACTAACCAAATTATTAGACCTTGGGATAATGTTCCAAGAAGAGCAAAGGCTCAAGAGGTAACAGCTAATAGACTTATATTCGCTAACTACCTGCAAAACTATAACATAGAAGATTTTAACTTACCAGATATTTCTATGTCTATTAGTCAAGCTTCTATAACAACAGTAAAGGAACCTCAGTTATCTATAAAATCTTTAAGAACATACCAAGCAGGTGTTGTTTATATAGATAAATACAACAGGCAGTCACCTGTTTTTACAAGCTCACAAGCATCAAAACAAACTAGTAAAGATTACGCTAAAACTGTCAATAGTATAAGTGTAACACTAGGTAATCAACCTCCTGATTGGGCTACACATTTTAAATACTACATAAAAGAAACTTCTAACGAATACTATAACTTAGCTATGGATAGATATTATCTAGCTGAAGATGGTAACGTTTGGTTAAGTTTTCCTTCATCTGAAAGAAATAAAGTAAATGAAGAGACTTACTTAATATTAAAGAAAAAACACGATGCAGATGATTTTGTAGCAACTCAATCAAGATATAAAATAATAGATATATCAAATGATGCACCTGATTTTCTAAAGCTAAAAGAAAGAGCTATAGCTACTGGTGCTGTAAAAGCTAGATCATCTAGCATACCTCAAGTAGGTAGTATATCTTTTGAATTTTTAGGACCAGACCCTGCTGCTAACCCTAGTTTTGGCGAAGGTTTTTCATCGGATGGTGTTGTACAAATAACTGTATCAGGCGCTAAGTCTGATAAATACAAAGTACTTAGTGGTGGTCCAACTGGAGATAAAGATGGTAGTGGTAACTTTGAGCATATATATAGACTTACATTAGAAGAACCTATTAAAACAGGTGATACTATGGTTAATAATATATCTTCAGGTGACGAATTTGAGATAACGCTTTTTGAGGAAAAGTTTGAAAGAAAAGCTGAGTTTTATGGTAGATTTTTTGTTAAAATAAATAGGGATAGTAATTTTGATACTAATATAATATCTTCTTTTCCAGATGAAAATGAACAATATGGTATATCAGATGCTAGAACTATATTTAAAAATTGTCCTAACACTGGTCCAGGTAGTAGTGCTTCAGAAGCTTCTTGGTATGATACTAGAGCTAAGCATAATAAAGTAAGTCAAGCAAACAATGGTCACCCTAAGTTAGGATCTCACAATATGACGGTTGTTTTTGCAGGTGGACCAAAAGGTGGTTATAGAAACTTTGGCCCAGGTCACGGTGTTCCAAATGATTTCTTAAAAGTTTTATCACAAACTGGTACGCTTTTTAGATTTAAAGGTAGTACAGCTAATGAATTAGGTGAGATATATAAAGTAACAAACTGTGATATAGATTATAAGTACAGAAGAAACGGTAGAAAAAAATTGTTTTCTAGTAAACAAAGAAGATACAATATAACATTTGAACATCACGAAAATGGAACTCCATACGAAGATGTTTTTACTTTTTCTTCAACGGGTGATAATAACTCTTCTAACTTTGTAGATGAAATACAAATACTACAGAACGTAATAACAACGGATGTTGAAGTTTTAACATCAGATAACCCAGCTATATGGGAGACAGAACCTAAAGAATCTATTGAATTAGATATTTATTATGAGACTGGTTTATCTAGACCAATATCACAACATGGTTCAACTCACGTGTTAGATTTTAAAAACTGTTATTCTTTTGGTAACGGTGTAGAGTCTGATAGAATAAACGATGATTATAACGCTCCGCGTATGGGTAAAGGCGTTAAGGTATCCGCTGTATTAGATGAGCCATATAAAGAAGAAAAAAGAAAAAATGGTTTAATATACTCAGGTATATTCAACTCAACAAGTGGTGTTAACAAGCTTAATCAGTTTATACAAGGTGAAGCTATAACAAAAGATTTAAACCCGCATTATGGATCAATACAAAAACTGCATGCTAGAAACACAGATCTTATAGTTTTGTGTGAAGATAAATGTTTAAAGGTTTTAGCTAATAAAGATGCTTTGTTTGAAGCTAGTGGTAATCCACAATTAACAGCTACTAATAGAGTTTTAGGCCAATCAATACCTTTTATAGGTGAGTATGGTATATCATTAAACCCAGAGTCTTTTGCGTCATATGCTTATAGATGTTATTTTACAGACAAATCAAGAGGTGTTGTTATTAGATTATCAAGAGATGGTTTAACAGCAATATCAGAACATGGTATGAGAGATTATTTTAAAGACACTTTACCAGCTTCAACATTGATATTAGGTAGCTACGATGGTAGTAAAGGTTTATATAACTTAACCTTAAATAATCAAACAGTTGCTTTTGATGAAAAAGTAAAAGGATTTCCTAGTTTTAAATCTTTTGTACCAGAAGGTGCTTTATCATTAAACAACAAATATTATTCAATTAAAAACGGTGAACTGTTTGTTCATACTAATGAACTTAGAAATAACTTTTACGGTGTGCAATACGAATCAGATGTTACTTTTTTAATAAATGAAATGCCAGAAACTATTAAAGGTTTTAAAACATTAAACTACGGAGGATCTGCGTCAAAAGTTTATACAAACAATTATAGCAACTCTACATCAACAAGCACCAAAGGTTGGTATTGTGACTATATACATACAGATACTCAACAAGGTTTTATAAAAGAGTTTAAAAGAAAAGAAGGTAGATTTTATAATCATATTAAGGGTGAAGCTACAACTTTAGCTAATCTAGACTCTAAAGAATTTAACGTTCAAGGTATAGGTCAGTTAACGGCTATATCTGGTGATACAGCTCTTAGTGACAAAACAGTTACAGTTAGTTTAACTGGTATAGCTAACACAACTAATCCAGGTTCTACATTTGACGTTGAGGTTGGTACTGAAATACATAGTACTAACACACATGTGTTTATAACTATAACTCCTGATACTGGCTCTACATTAACCGCTAGTGACTTAAGTGTAAGTTCTACAGGTACTTACGTTAGTGGTGTAGTATTTGCTCAAGATGGTATTAATGTTAAAGCAAAAGTAAGCTTTACAGATGGTGTTAACATGCCATCTAGTAACTTAGCTATTAATTTAGCTGTAACAGGTGATGGAGTTTTAAATAAATACAAGTTAGAAAACTTAGTTATCGTAGACCAAAGTGATGGAAATATAACGCAAACAGTTAGTTATGCTGGTTCAGGAAATAACGAAACAGCAAACCCAAGTGGTAATCAACTAGGTTATCAAGCTAACTACGCTACACAGAATACAGTAGCTACTGTTACCATAGATTTAGCTACAGGTTATAACTTTAACGAACAGCCTAGCTTTAAAATAACCGTAGAGGACAATGATCCTGAAAGCTATTATGTTATAACACATCAAGATAAAGATGTTAGTAACAATAATATAACTATTGGTGTTGGTGGTAAAGTTTTAGCTGATGTAGACAAAAGAGTATATACTGTAGCTTATAAATTTCCTGCACAAGACACTAATAAAAATGAAATAATATTTCATAGTAAGTCTGTGTTAGAAAATGATGCTGATGTAAATAAAATAAGCGCATATGATTTAATAGGTGGTAACACTGTAGGTAGATTTGCACAAACAAAAGAATTAAGAATATATGGTGCTATAGGTGCTGATTTTAGAGTTAAAAACTGCACTACATCAACAGCTAGCACATCTGGTTCTAGTACTACACTAACATTAACCGCTGTCAACAATGACATTAAAACAGGTATGTTAGTAACTGGTACTGGTATAAGCGGAACAGTAACGGTAAGTAGTATAAGCGGAACATCTATAACATTAAACACAGCACAAACTATAAGTAGCACTACAATAACATTCTCTGAATGGTGGAACGGTACTACGTTTGTTGGATCTCAAACAGATTTAGAAATACCATCGGTTGGATTTTCACTAATATCAATACCTTTCTTTGAAACTTCTGTTTCTAAAAGATATTACATATTTATTGAAGCTATAAGCCCAACTACTTTATTAAGTCCTTTGCAAGGTAATGTGTATAGCACAGCTACACCACCTGTTGTTCAGAACCCATTTTACATATCTCAACTTTCAAATGTAGATTTAACTCTTGGTATGGCAGCTGCAAGTGATTTTACTGTTACTTCTAGTAATTCAACAAAATCATACACAGCTGGTTCTTATCCTGTAGAAACATCTAACTTTGCCTCTTTTGATTTAAGCTTAACAGCAACCGCCACTAGCAACATAACTTTAACTAAAAATCCAGAAATAGATGATTGGTCTGGCTTTGTTTCAACAACCTCAGACATAAGTGAGTTTGGTGATGATATAGATTTATTTTCTAATGGTTTTGAATTAGATTACCAAACACCTATAATAGCTATAAACAACAGCTCATCACCTAAAACAATAACAATAACAGGTAAAATGTTTGTTAGTAAATATGGTACTGATGATCTAACATCTTTACTTAGCTTAAATAACTTTGCTTCTGTAGCTGGTGGCTCTAGCTCTGGTGGTTCAAGATTATATACACCTACGGTTACTGGAGCAGGTGGTGGATTGATACTAGGAGCGCATAGAGCATCGTATAATGATGGTAATGGTAATAGTGGAACTGCAGCTAAAAATGTTTTAATTGGAACATTATCACTAACAAACTTAACTAGTGGTACTGGTGTTATGTATGGTAATTTCTACGGAAATAACTTACAACAAATAGCACTTAGCATATCTGCAACAAGCTCTTCAGCTTTTCATCAAACACAAAGTTTAACAATATCACCTACTAGTTTGATTGGTGTTGCGCCAGCTCAAGATTTACATTACAGTTGGACTGCAAAACTAGATGAAGTAATAGATGCTTCTTCAGACATGACATTTAACATAGCTGTTAGTTTAGCTTACGAACCATAATAAATAAGATATGCCAAATATAACAATGACATTTCCACATATTCAAGATTCAGTACAAGTTGGTGACACAGCTTACTATCAAAACACAAGTGGTACTATAGTACAAATGGGTGCGGTTACAGCTGTTACTAATAATAGTATAAGTTGTAATATAGGTGGTTTAGTGGTTAGACCTACTAGCAGCGACTTTATTCTGTTTAGTAAAGACAGTAGAGGTAATACATCTTCTATAAGAGGATACTACGCTGAAGTTAAAATGAAAAATGACGCTACTGCTGCTTGTGAGCTATACGATGTTGGTAGTGAGATATTTGAATCGAGCAAATAATGTGTAATAATATAACAAGATAAATATAACAATATGACAGGAGCAGCAATAAGCGCAGGAGTTCAAGGTTTAGCAGGTATCGCTGGTGGTATAATCGGTGGTGGCAAGCGAAGAGCTGAACAAAGAGCTGCGCAACAAGAAATGGCTAGGGCTAAAGCTAGAATGATGAACTTAGATACATCGAACTTAGCTGCTAACATGGAAAATCCATATGAAGACTTAACGGTTAATACTCAAGCTGCTGACTTTGCGGCTCAACAAAATCAAGGTGCTTTAGCTAACACTATGTCTGGTTTACAAGGTGCTGCCGGTGGTTCTGGTATAGCTGCTTTAGCTCAAAGTATGGCTAACGCAAGTGCTCAACAAAACCAAGCGGCTTCTGCTAGTATAGCTCAACAAGAAAGTGCAAATGCTAAAATGGCTGCGCAAGGAGCTATGCAAGTGCAACAAGCGGATATAGCTGGTGCAACAGCTGCTAGAGGCTTAGAATATCAAAAAGCTGGTGGGCTAATGAGTATGGCGCAAAATAGATTAGGTGCTGCAAATGCAGCAAGAGCAAACGCAACAGCAAGTATAATGGGTGGTATCGGCGCTTTAGGTCAAGGGGCTGGTGCTGCGTTTGATGAAATGAATAAATAAATACAATGGCAACAAAACAAAGAACAAGTAGTCCAAATTATTTCGGAAATTTAAAAACAGCTGATGCTAATCTTTCGGGTGGAGCAAATGTCAATATATTTAACGAAACAGCTAAAGGTGCTAGATCTACTGGTATAAACCTAGGACCAAAAGGTCCAACACAAGCTGAAAAAGAAAAAGCACAAAGTGACGCTGTTGTTGCTCATAATTTAGAAAACTCTCCTCAAAT
>Ga0181410_1000507_pt1 | contig 17466 bp, 19 predicted proteins | sample 33SPOviralmetaG_FD_130112 | JGI IMG/M metagenome (GOLD analysis project Ga0181410, IMG submission 130112) | Marine viral communities from the oligotrophic San Pedro Time Series (SPOT) site, San Pedro Channel, CA, USA - 33 SPOT_SRF_2012-06-20 | ecosystem: Environmental > Aquatic > Marine > Strait...
TCAGATGGTACAGTGGGAACCTCTAGGGTCCATAGGCTCACCAGACCGTCTTGATGCTTTAGTTTGGGCTATAACGGACCTCTCATTGAATGGCTACGCAAAACCTACGCTGAAACTAGCGTACAGTAGCGCCAAAGGATTACGGTAATGGTTAAGAAGCTCTCAGAGACAGAGGCCAAGAAGGTATTAGGTGTAGCAGGTGATAACACCTACAATGGTCAGATACGGGCTGATGAGTTTCTACCTGAGTTGCGTGGCAAGAAAGCTATACGCAAGTACCGTGAGATGAGAGATAACGACAGTACTATTGGTGCTGTCATGTATGCTACTGAACAAGTCCTTCGTGATGTTGATTTAAAGGTGATGCCAGCTAATGATAGTGCAGAAGCTAAAGAAGAAGCTGAGTTCGTTAAGTCTGTACTTGATGATATGGACCATACCCTTGATGACCATATTGCTGAGTCCTTATCGAATTTGTCGTATGGCTTTGCTTGGTTTGAGGTCATCTATAAAAGACGCACTGGCCCTACTGAAAGAAGTGATAAGAAGCGTTCTAAGTACACTGATGGCCGTATGGGTGTACGGAAGATTGCTATTCGTGCGCCTTGGACAATCTCTAGGTTTGATGTAGATCAACAGACTGGTGATGTCAAAGGTATTTATCAGGATGGGTCGGGCTATAACAACTCTAATTATATACCTACTCGCAAAAGTCTGTACTACCGCACGACAACGATTAATGGTGATCCTGCTGGGCGCTCTATACTTCGCAATGCTTATACTTCTTATGAATATGTCAATAACCTACAGTCTATTGAGGCTATAGCAGTTGAGAGGGAACTTGCTGGTATTCCTGTTGCTCGTATTCCTGCTGAGTACTTGTCAGGGGATGCGACCGCCGCCCAATCTGGATTTGTCAATAACCTGCAATCTATTCTCAGGGATGTCAAGTTCAATGAGCAAGGATACATTATTCTGCCTTCCGACACCTATCCCGATAAAGACGGAGCGCCTACCAACCAGAAACTGGTAGATGTTGAGCTTATGTCTTCTAGTGGTAGTCGTAATATAGAGATAGATACTATCGTAAGACGTTACCAGCACGATATTGCTCGTAGTGTTCTTTCTGAGTTTCTTATGCTTGGTGGTGGTAATACTGGCTCTTATGCCCTCTCCAAGAGTAAGACAGACCTGTTCCTTCGTGCATTAGAGAGTTATATCCAAGCTATTGTTGATGTCCTTAATAAACAGCTTGTCGAGCGCCTCTGGGAGTTGAACGGTCTGAACTACGATATGATGCCAACTATTGTAGCTGGTGATGTAGCTCCGCATGACTTACGTGAGATTGCAGCATTCCTACGGAACCTGAATGGCGCAGACATAAACGTAAGTGATCATCCAGAGGTTATCCAAGACTTGATGGATATAGCTGAACTAAGATATGATGCAGACGCTGCACCTGTAACACAAGAGGAGCCAGACGATGCCCAGTCTTAATAACAGAGTTTTTGACAATGGGTTATCTGTCCTTGATACTGAAGCCTCTCGTATAGACCTAACCTCTCAGGAAGCTACAACATACACTGAGGCTACCTCTACTCACACATTAGGTAACTCAACGTCACTTTCCATTGCTGCCCCTTCTGACAGATCAGGTGGTGGTCGTGAGGTTGTAGTTGCAGCTATCTCAGATGGCTCAGTGACAGGTAACGGTACAGCTACTCATTATGCTATCGTAGACGTATCCAACACTAGACTGTTAGCTACAGGGTCTTTGACAGCTAGTCAGGTTGTAGCATCAGGTAACACATTCTCTTTAGGGTCATTTACTATCGGTATCCCTGATCCTGCATAATAGAGGTCATGTATAATGACAAGCAGGATACTACAGGAAAATACTGACCTACTACTCACTCAGTCAAGTGACCCATTAATTAATGACAACTTTATTGGTGCGAATGGGTTTAATACAGCTAATCCCCAGATAGCATCAACAGCAATATCTCAGATACATGCCTTAACTTCTGTAGCTATAGTCACTCAAGATCCTGTAGTTTCATCTACAGCTATAGCTCAAGAACACAGCTTAACAGCTTTAGGATTTATAACCGGCAATCCTGTAGCTAACCAAGCGGCACTAACTCAAGACCACGGCCTAACAGCATCAGGGTTTAGCACAGGTTCTCCTGTAGTCTCAGATGCCACAATGACAGAAGATGAGAGTTTTGCTACCTCACCTGTCGTTACAGGTACACCAGAAGTAAACTCTACTGCAATAAGCCAAAATTACTCTCTAGTAACCGATGGCATACTTACTGGAAGACCTGACGTAGAAGATGCAACAGATCCTAACACACTCTTTGAACAGGTAGAACAGAAAATGCTTGGCGGTTGGCCCAAACGTATATACGAACATACAGATCTGGCAATCTCCAAGGGTCATACCAAAGGTCACAGAACCCTGTATAAGTTTGGGTACAACCCAGATGTAAATGGTGATGAAGAGACTGTCTGGTCACAAGGTGGTGATTTCCCATACCCTACAAGTGCCGTTACAATGTTTGTCAGCAGCACAAGTGCAAATGATGCTAATGGTGGTACAGGCGCTAACAGTATTCTTATCCAAGGTTTAGATGAGAACTACGATGAGATAGAAGAGACAGTTCTTCTTAACGGTCAGACACAAGTAGCCACTCAAAATTCATATTTAAGAATATATAGAGCTTTTGTTACTCTCTGTGGAACGGGTGGTACTTCTGGTGGTATAATCTATGTAGGTTCTTCTGGTGCTACTGGTGGTGTACCAAACACTACGATTTATGCTAACTTACATCTTGGTAATCAGACACAGATAGCTGCATACACAGTACCTGCTGGTTACACATTATACGTTGATGATATTAACTTTACCGCTGGCTTATCTCAAGCAAATAAAACTGCAACTTGTACTTTTAGAAGCAGAGATCATGGAACTAATGTCTTCCGTACAAGACTTATTAGTGTCTTGCAGAGCAACCAGTTAATTACAAAGTTTGAGTACCCTCAAGAGTTCTACGAGAAGACTGACTTAGAGTGCAGGGTTTCAACTAATACAACTAATAACGCAATAGGGGCTTCCTTCCAAGGCGTCCTAGTCAAGAATACAACTTAAGGTTATAAGATGCCAAAGACAGCCCTCAAAAACAAGATGGAAGCTCATAACAAGAAGTCTAAGCATAAGGTAACTATGCGTATGCTTGAGGCAGTCTATGACAGAGGTGTAGGTGCCTACCGTACAAACCCTCAGTCAGTACGCCCTAATGTGACTGGCCCTGAGCAGTGGGCAATGGCTAGAGTTAATAGTTTCCTTAAGATTGTCACGGGTGCTAAGAAAGCCAATCACGACAAAGACTTACTACCATCAGGTCATCCATCCAGCAGCAAGAAGTCAGTAACCAAAGCTAAACTAGCTAATGACGTATTCTCTACTGAGATGGAAGCCAGAGCTAGAAGTATGGACATGGGTTGTGAAGGTAAGATCCACGTACATGAGGATGGTATGGGACAGGCTGTGTACATGCCCTGTGGTAGCCATGAGGAGTACCTAGCTTACTATTCCCGTGATGAGGTAGCTGAAGATCCTGAAGAGCCATCAGTGAACCGCTTAGACGCTCTCAGAGCTATCGTACAGGAAGTGATGAAGGAAGAGTTCACTAAGGCTGAGTACCAAGGTGAGAAAGTGACTTTAAACAAGCCTCGCCGTATTCAAGGTGGCAACAAGAAGTTTGAAGTATTCGTGCAAGATGGCGATAAGGTAAAGCGAGTTGCCTTTGGAGATCCTAACATGGAGATCCGTCGAGATGACCCTAAAGCCAGAGCCAATTTCCGCTCCCGCCATTCTTGCGATACCAAGAAAGATAAGACTACAGCAGGTTACTGGTCTTGTCGTATGTGGGAAGGTGGAACATCCGTGTCCGAACTTACTAAAAGTGTTGAAGGTCAAATCCTCAAGGCAGATGACGAACAGCGTCTAGTCTATGGATGGGCCTCAGTCGTTACTGAGAAGGGTGAGCCAGTGGTTGACCGTCAAGGTGACGTAATCGAACCTGACACACTCGTTAAGGCTGTCAATGGCTTTATGGAGCATATTCGTGTCGGTAAGCAGATGCATACAGGGGATCAGATTGGGGCGGTTATCCACTCCATGCCTATAACCAAAGAGATAGGTGAATCCCTTGGCATCCAGAGTGACCGTGAAGGCTGGATTGTAGCTTTCAAAGTCTATGACGATAATGTCTGGGCGAAGGTTAAGTCTGGTGAACTTGCGGCCTTCTCTATTGGGGGTCGTGCAATCAAGGAGGACTATAGTGCCTAACCTTTTAAAACAGCTTGAACTGGAGGAGTTGTCTTTGGTGGATCGTCCAGCAAATGCACAGGCAATGGTCTCCTTGTACAAGCGTGATAATTCCAATGGAGAACCTATGGAACATGAAGTAACAGAAAAGATGTCTGATGATCTGAAGGCCAAACTGAAGCCATACATGGATAAAGGTATGTCTGAAGAAGAAGCCATGAAGATGTACAACATGGACATGAAGAAAGCTGATGATGCAACTGCTGAAGAGCTTGAAATCGAAACTCTTAAGGCGGCTGAAGTTGCCCTTAAGGAAGAGAACGAGCGTCTTCGTAAGTCTCTCATCGAGAATGGTTATGTCATCAAAGCTGACGTAATTGAGAAGAAAGCTGAACCTGAGTATGTAGAGTATGACGGTGAGCAAATCAACAAAGCTGACATCCCTGCGCCTATCCTTAAGGCTCTGGAAGAAGCTGAAGTTGCTAAGGCAGATGCTGAACTGACTAAACGTGCAGAAGAAGCTCTACCTAACTTCAATATCGACGTAGCTAAAACACTTATTGCTAAGTTCGATGCAGATGAAACAGTCATGGAAGCTCTGAAGGGTGCTGATGCAGTATTCGGAGAATCTATGGAAGAATTTGGTAAGTCAGATGCTGATGGCAACTTCGCTACAGCGCAGGACAAGCTGGATGCCCTCGTTAAGTCTTATATGGACGAAAACAAAATCAAGAAGAGCCAATATGCTGTAGCTTATGCCGCAGTTGCTAAGACCGATGAAGGTAAAGCTCTTATCAACAAATCCTATAAAGGAGAATAAATATGGCTGTAATGCAGTCCCGTGATACACGGTCTTTTGTTGCTGGTGAGAGTCTCGCCGCAGCACAATTCAAGTTCGTTACTCTGGAGAGTGATGGACAAGTAGATCTGGCAGATTCTGCTGGTGAAAATTGCATTGGTGTTCTATTGAACAGCCCTGCTGCTGGGGAAGCTGCTACTGTAGCAATCTCAGGTAAAGTAATGGTAGAAGCTGGTGGAACTATCGCCGCTGGTGCAGCCGTTCAAGCCGATGCAAATGGTGACGCACTCACCGCAGCTTCTGGCGATGTTGTTATGGGTTATGCTTTGGAAGCAGCAGTTGATGGTCAGATCATGGCTATTGAACTCATCCAAGGCGGTAACGTCGTAGCTTAATCCAGCATAGAAAGGAATAAATAATGCCCTTGCTGACTCCATCCGCAGTGCATGTAGATCAGCCGCTGACTAACCTCACGCTGGCTTATGCACAATCACAAGAGAACTTTATCGCTGATAAGGTTTTCCCAACTGTCGGTGTTTCAAAACAATCTGACAAATACTACATCTACGACCGTGCGAACATGAACCGTACTGGTGACGTAGAGAAACTGGCTCCACGCACAGAAGTAAACCGTATCGGTATGACTTTATCGACCAGCAGCTACTTCGCTGATGTATACGGTCTAGGTATGGACTTCGATGAGCAAACTTTGGCTAACGAAGATGCTGCATTGGACATCCGTTCCGCTGGTGCTGAAACCTTGGCGATGCGTCTGATGATCCATCGTGAAGAGCAGTTCGCAAGCAACTTCTTTGTAGCTGGACAGTGGGGAACTGACAACACATTGACTGGTAACGATCAGTGGTCAGACTACACTAACTCAGACCCCATTGATGCTGTTACTCTTGCTCGCCGTACTGTACAGTTGAGTTCAGGTGGCTTCAAGCCAAACACAATGGTTGTTGGTAAAGAAGTACGTGACAAGCTAATCAACCACCCAGACGTTCTTGCTCGCTTGAACGGTGGCGCAACTGTAACCAACACAGCTTTGGTAACTGATGCTAAACTGGCTGAGATCTTTGAGGTAGAGAACTTCTACGTCATGGAAGCTGTCAAGAACTCATCTGTTGAAGGTGTTGCAGAAAGCAATGCGTTTATCGGTGGTAAGAATGCTCTGTTGTGCTACACCCCATCAAATGCTGGTCTTATGTCACCAGCAGCAGGTTTGACCTTTGCTTGGAACAACCTTGAAGGTGTAAACAACTTGGGTATCACAGTTGAGTCATTCTCAGACGATGCTCTGAAGCGTCAGCAGATTGCTGAAATGATCCAAGTTAAAATGTCTTACGATATGAAAGTCGTAGGGGATGACTTGGGTTACTTGTTCATCAACGCTGTAGCTTAATTTACCTTGGTGGGGGCTGTAGTAATGGCCCCTACCACCCTTCCCGACGAAAGGTAGTACAATGATCCGACAAGAAAAGATGCCATTTCAACTAGACCGTCCAGTCTTTGTTAAGCGCCCGTTTCAATCTTGGGGTAGACAGCTAAAGAAGGGCGACGAGTTTAAATGGAAAGAGATTGGTGTAACTGAAGAGAAGACACTAATCTTGTACAGAGAAGGCTTTATCTATCACAACTCAGAGTTTGAAATAGAACGTAAAGTTGGTGATGGGTTAGAAGAACTAGATGTAGATGGACTACATGGCCTTGTCGATAGTATCAACGATAAAGTAAACTCTAAGACTAAATCTGACGCTGAGTTCCAAAAGAAGAAGTGTAAGAAGTCTAAGATAGTTGATAAACAGCGTGGGCTTATTCGTAGCTGGCGTAGAAATTATGGTCACATGGAGACTTAAGAATGGCTTGGTCGTATGATGCAACTGATTTAGGTACAGGTACAGCCTCTGGGCGTTTGAACTCTGTACGGCTCCTTGTAGGAGACACCGACACCACCGACCAACAAGTCCAGAATGAAGAAATTACTTTTGCTCTATCCCAGACCAGCGACAACATCTATCAAGCTGGTGCTTGGACTGCCAGAACAATCGCTGCACAATACTCTCGTAGGGTTACACAGAACCTGTCAGGCGCTCTGAGTGCTAACTACAGTGACCTAGCCAATCAATACACCCAACTAGCTTTAGACCTTGAGCTTAACGGTAAGAAGGCTGGGGCTAGTGTAGGTGTAGTTGCTGGTGGTATTAGTATTGCTACTGTGGATAATGTAAGACAGAATACAGATCGTGTTCCACCATCCTTCCGTAGGGATAGATTCAAGAACCCACCAAGTTACAGTGGTGATGACTACGATTATAGTTAAGGGGTAGGTAATGGCATTCTCAAGAGGTTATAACCTACTCAAGATGGTAGAGGAGTTTGGTGAGCCGCTTACTCTACGCAAAAAGACTACAGCAGGAACCTACGATCCTACTACTGGGTCAGTAACAGGTTCAGCTACAACTGACTACAGCTTTGAAGGTTACTTCTACAACTACGATCAAGGTATCATAGCTAACGTAGATGAGATCCGTAGAGGCACCCGTAAATGCGTAGTCCCAGCTTTAGGATTGGCAGTAGAACCCGATGACGAAGATCAGATTATTGGTAACGGTGACACAGTTAATGTTATTTCTGTTGTTACTATATTTTCTAATGGGGTCAAGATTTGTTTCTTGTGTGATGTGAGAGAATAATGAGAACCCAGTTAAAGGTCATGCCTTCTCTACAGAGGAAGATAGATGGCCTTAAGGCTTTAGCTGAACAACAAGTAGAACGTAAACTAATAGACATGGCAGTTGATGCAGTCGGTTTAGGTACAATTAGAGTTCCTGTAGATACTGGTGCGTATGTAACGTCTTTTTCATTTAATGTAGGTGCTGGTAGACCTAGAGGTAAAAGCTCTAAGAATAAACCTAAAGCTAATGAACAAGCTGCGAGAAATGAAGGCTTAAGTAATCTTACTCAAGACTTAGAAAGAATACCTTCCTTGTTAGATACTACCCGAATAGAGCTTCGTAATAATAGTCCTCACGCCAATGATGTTGAACGTGGAGAAGGTTGGCCCAAAACTAATGGCTACTTTGTGTTTACCCAACTAAAGAGAAAGTATAAGCGTGGCTAGTATCTATAATGACATACGGGCAGCACTTGAGAACAAGTTAGCTAACACCTCTAATTTACCTACGGGGATAGCTTATGAGAATGTTTCATTTAGCCCAACTACAGGTACAAGCTACCTACAGACTAATTTTCTCCCGACACTTCGCAGACCCGCTGTAAGAGGTTTAAACCCACAACAGAGATACGATGGTGTGTTTGTTGTAACTGCCTACACCCCAGAAGGTAATGGCCCCGCCGCTGCTGATGCCTTAGCTAATACTATATTAGAGGCTTTTGAAGCAACTACTAAAATCTCCTACTCTGGGGATGAAACAATAACTGTATCTATTGACTACGCTGAAAGACAGCAAGGTTTCTTAGATGCGCCTTGGTACTACGTTCCGATTAATATCGGATGGTACGTTTATAATAATTAGGAGAATACATTATGGCCTTCGCACAAGGTTCTCGTTCCAGCCTATCGTACATTGTGGAAAGCACATTCGGTACAACTCCCGCTGGTAACTTCACAAACTTACCCTTCAGCACACACTCTTTAAACCTAACTAAAGATCGTGTAGCTGGCACTGATATTCAAGCTGACCGTATGCCCCGTGTTGACCGTCATGGTAACCGTCAAGCTGCTGGTGACATTGTTGCTGACTTACGTGATGCTGACTATGATGATTTTTTACAGTCAGCTATGCTTAATACTTGGTCAACTAACGTCCTTAAGGTTGGTACAACACCCAGATTCTTCTCTATCGAAGATTACGCTGCTGACATCGACCAAGCTCGTTTGTTCACAGGTATGACAGTTTCTACTATGGGTATCTCCCTAGCCCCTAACCAAATGGTAACAGCTACCTATGGTATGGTTGGTAAGGATATGGCTATTAGTGCTTCTGAGAAGACACAGGACGCTGCATCAGGTGCTGCTCCATTCGACGCCTACTCAGGCACACTGGAGATTGGTAATACTGATGGTAGCCCCTCTACAGCAGCTATCGTAACTGGTATGGACTTTACTCTGACTAACTCATTCGCTCCTACCTTCGTAATTGGTAGTGATAGTGCGCCACAGTTAGAAGTTGGTCGTGCAGAAATCGAAGGTACTATCTCAGCTTACTTTGAGGATGCAGCTTTAATTAACCGCTTCTTGAATGAGACTGAAACTGAGCTTGAGGTAACTGTGGGTGATGGTACTAATACCATGAAGTTCGCATTCCCACGGGCTAAGATCAATAGTGCAGATGTAGGTGTAGATGGCCCAACTAGCCGTGTTATCTCTCTGTCATTCGTAGCACTCTACAACACAACAGATGCAAGTAACTTAGTTATTACTCGCTCTGCATAAGTTCCCTAGCTAGGGTGGGGAGGCATTGGTGTCGGGTCTGATGCTTCCCCTTTTAACAAACTAACCCGACAACTTTTCATCCCGACAATAAGGAAACTCGACATGGACTTACTAGATTTAACCCCGACTAGCGACACTGTAGATGTCACTATTGTACATCCTACTAGCTTTGATGTCTTGACTAATGATGACGATACACCAATGGTTATCACTGTATATGCACCACACTCTAAAGAGTATAAGGCTGCTATGCATGAGCAAACCAATAAGCGTCTGAAACAAGCACAGAATAAGAAGAAGGTAGAGATTACAGCAGAAGACCTAGAGGACGCTACCTTAGACTTACTTGCTAAAACTACTAAAGGTTGGAAGATTACTTATGGTGGTTCTAAACCTAAGTTCTCTATCGCTAAGGCCAAAGAGATTTACGCTGAAGTATTCTGGATAAGAGATCAGATTGAGGAAGCAGTAGCTAACTCTCTGGATTTTACGAAGGCCTGATTGAAGAACTGGTTGACTATGCAGAACATGAGTTCTCTATAAGTAGACCAGATAAGTCAGGCACATCAGAACGTGAACACTTAGAACAAGTAGAAAGGCAGACTGGACACAGACCAAAAGCATTAGATGGCCCCGACTTCCCATTGCTTATGTCTCATGTTTGGTCTGCCTTTATTGTATTAAACGCAAGTAGAACGATGGGGTTCTCAGGCCCAAACCCGATAAGTTATCAAGAAATAAAAACATGGAAGGAGCTTACAGATACACAATTGTCTTCTTGGGAAATAGGAGCAATAAAACGTGTTGATGTAGTCTTTATAGGCGTAGCAAATGGCTGACGATATTAAACTTGTTGTAGACTCCAGTGATCTTCAAAGGGCTGTAGATTTCCTTGATAAGATGGGTATTCAAACTGCAAAGTTATCCACTAAAACTCAGACCTTACAACAAAAGTTTAATAAGTATACTTCAGAAGTTGACAGGTTATCTAAGAAGTATAAGCCCCTATATGCTGCGTCTAAACAATATGAGAGCGCTCTTGAAGAAATAAACAGGGCGCAAAAACTTGGGGTTCTAAATGATCAACAAAGATCAACAAGTATTTCACAGTTAAATAGGGATTTCCAGCAGGGTACTGGAATCTTTTCTGCCCATGCTAACATGATGAACAAGGGTATGAATAGGGCTGGTGTTGCCCTACAACAGACTGGCTATCAAGTGGGTGACTTTATTGTGCAAGTTCAGTCTGGCACAAACCCAATGGTTGCCTTTAGTCAACAAGCCACCCAATTAGTTGGTGTTCTATACTTACTCCCCCCTGCAACATTAGCTGCCAAAGTTGGAATTATGGGGCTTAAAGTTTCTATGGGCTTCTTAATTGCTGGTTTAGGAATTGCTGTACCTTTACTTGGAGCCTTGGGTGCAGCTTTCTTAAGATCTGGTAAAGATGCTAAAGGTGCCAAATCAGAGATAGACTCACTAACAGATAGCTTAACCTCTTTTGAGACTGCTCAGAAAGCTATGAAACTTGGCATGTCAATGGAAGAGTTTACCTTAACGGAGCAACTCAAGCAATTAAATCAGACTATAGATGAGTCAAGGACAAAAATATCCGACCTTCAAACAAAGGCTGGTGGTCAAACTCAGGCAGCATCTGCTTATGAAGCGATTGGTTCACAAGAGGATATACAGAAAAGTCTTGAGGATATAAATAAATTAGAAAAGTTGCGTGACAGAGTACTAGCTAGGATACAAGTTAAATCTGACAAGCAACTAGCGTCTATGGAAGAGGCTAATGACCTTGCCCGAACAGCTAATGAGTTTGGTAAGGACTCACAGCAATACCGTTCTAAGGTTCTTGAGTACGAGGGGAAGAAACTTATATCTCTTGCGAGAGAAGGCGGCTATAACGACGAGACAATAGTAAAACTTCTGGAGCAGTTAAAAATTAAAAGGAAACTTGCTCAAGCTGCTAGAGTTAATGAAAAGGTTGAGAAGGCTGAAGCGGATTTTCAAGACAGAGTTAATCAATCTTTACAAGCTGAATACGATGCTACAATAGCTGCCAGAAAAGCTATAGTTGACGCTAGGCAAACTCAAGAAGATGAGAAAGCAAAAGCACTAGATGATTTTAATGAAAGAGTTAAAGCGGCTCTTGCGGAAGAATATGAAGCCACAATAGCAGCTAGACAAGCAATAACGGAAGCTAGGGCAAAACAGGTTGAAGAGGACTTAAAGAACGAACTATATTATATGAGGGCTATGCAAGCCTCTATGGATGAACTTGGTAGAGGACAGGCTGAGAGAGACAGAAAAGCTGCTGCCGCCGCCAGAGAAGCGGAGAGAAAACGAGAGCTAAAACAAAGAGAGAAGATAAGAGCGGCTATTCAGAAGCAAAACGAAGAAACTCAGAAACTAGAGGATACTGCAAACAAATTAATTGCACCTTTTGATGAATTTTTTATGACAATAGCAGAGGGAACCGCTTCAGCTACAGATGCCTTTAGAGCTATGGCTAGGGACATTATTAGAGAACTCTACCGCATCATGGTCGTTGAAAAGGCAGTTCAATCCCTTAAAGGTGTTATTATGGGGGGTCTAGCTGGGCCAGTACAAGGTCCAAACTTACCTGTAGATTCTTTGGACGGTGGTGGATACACAGGCTCCGGCCCAAGATCAGGTGGCTTAGACGGTAAGGGTGGCTTTATGGCTATGCTACACCCTAGAGAAACTGTAGTAGACCACACTAAAGGTCAATCAGTAGGTGGCGACACAGTTACGATAAACCAGAATATTAACGTCACCACAGGTGTACAGCAAACAGTACGTGCTGAAGTCATGGGTCTTATGCCTCAAATAGCGGAAGCATCTAAAGCTGCTGTATTGGATGCTAAGAGGCGTGGTGGAGCATTTGGAAAGGCGTTTAGTTAATGGCTATTAGTTACCCCAGAGATTTACCTACAGCTACAGGCATAGCTAATATTACGCTTCGTGCAGTAAACCAAACTGCTATGACCATGAGTCCTTTCACTTACAAGCAACAGATCCACAATCATGCTGGTCAGAGATGGGAAGCTGAAGTGCAACTACCACCAATGAAGTATGAGAATGCTGAGGAATGGATTGCTTGGCTTCTTAGTTTAAATGGTCGTGCTGGTACATTCTTAATGGGTGACCCTAACCGTCTAACAGCTAGAGGGGCTTTAGGTGGCTCACCAGTTGTAAATGGGGCTAACCAAACAGGGTCTTCAATTTCCATTGATGGGTGTAGTAACAACATTACAGGTTGGATGAAGGCTGGTGATTATATTCAATTAGGTGCTGCATCAACAGCTAGACTTCATAAAGTCTTACAGCAAGTAGATACAAATGGTTCCGGTCAAGCTACACTAGACATTTGGCCTAACATGGTTACAGCACCAACAGATGGTTCAATAGTAGTAACATCAAACACAGTTGGTCGTTGGCGTTTAAACTCAGGTGAGCAAGACTGGTCAATAGATAATGCTTCCTTCTATGGTATTACATTCGCTTGTATACAGGTGATCCCATGAGCCGTAACCTTGAGCAGATACAAAACATTGTTGAGCTTGATGAGATATTCCCGTTCTTTGCTGTTGAGCTTATGTTCGACACAAGGGTTGTTCAATTTGGTGGTCAAGAAGTTACAGCCGAACCCTTATATTTCTGGACTGGCTTGGGTGAGATTACCATTGGTGGGATAACCTACACTGGTGCTGGTCAGTTCTTGCAAATCTCAAGTGTCACAGAGACAGCAGACTTACGTGCAGCAGGGGCTACAGTAGTTATGTCTGGCCTACCCACTGACGTTATATCTTTGGCACTACAGGAGCCTTATCAGGGCCGTATAGCACGTATTAAGTTTGGCATGATGAATGCTAACAAAGCTAATGCGGTCGAAGAAGATGGTGGATTATTTACGCTGGAAGATACTGGTGACTTAGATTTCTCAGAGGGTGATCCAGCAATCCTGATCCCGTTGTTTACTGGTTATATGGATCAGATGAACATCAAGGAAGGCCCAGACGATTGTACAGTTACCCTTTCAATAGAAAACAAGTTGGTTGACTTAGAAGTATCTAAGACCCGTCGATATACTTCTGAATATGCCAAACAGCGTGATCCTAATGATACTGCTTTTGACTTCATCAATGACTTGCAGAATAGACAGTTGAGTTGGGGTAGTTAATGCTTCCTAATTGGGAAATAGCTTTAGCGGAACATATAAATAGATGCTCTCACAGACCGTTTAAATGGGGTGAGCAAGACTGTCTTACCTTTGCTAATGCTGCTTATCATAAGATCAAAGGGTTTGGCTTTGCTGATGAGTTCTTGGGGTCTTACACGACAGCTAAAGGGGCAGCAGTAGCTCATGCTAGGTTCCTAAAGAAGACTGGCTACAAAGATATTATAGAGGGGTTTGATGATCGTATGACACGATTGCAGACTAAATATCCACCAAGAGGAACTGTTGCTGCTAGGCCGCAAGAGGGTAACGAGTTTATACCTTATGCGTTTGGCATTATGGTTAATCAATACTGTGCATTCGTTGGAAGTGAATATTTGATATTCTCTAAGCCAACCGATGACATGATGTTCTGGAGTTAATATGCCTCAGTTTATAATTCCAGCAGCGTTATCTACGGGCCTTCAAGTTGCTATAGCTGGGGGAGTAGGGGCTTTTCAATTTTCCCTTTTAGGATATTCATTTGCTGCAGGTATGCAATCAGTATTCGCCTCAATCCTCGCTAGTACAGCTATGGGTTATGCGCTTAATGCTCTTCAAAAGCCTAAATCCACAGGAACATCCTCTGGCGGCTATGGTATAAACGTCAATCAGATCGGCTCTACACTACCGACAGCAACTATTTATGGTGAAACTAAAATTGGTGGAGTTAATTTCTATCAGGAAGTTGTAGACACAGATATGCTTTACCAAGGCATAGCAATGGCAGACCATGAGGTTGAAGGCTTCCAGAAGATCTTTATGAACGATGAAGAGATCACGGCTACAAGCGCAGGGTTTAATTCTAATTACCTGCAAGTCGATACGACACTTCAGCTTAATGGCGAAACCAGAGATGTTGATGGATATTCTCAATACGCAACTAGACTGGGAACTTTAGATCAGGAATATGTACCAATCCTTAATAGTGCCAATGATTGGGGGCCATCTAATCGTGCTAGTGGTGTTGCTTATCTCTTCTTCAGACATGAATATAGCAGAAGCTACTTCCCTAATGGGGTTCCAGTAATATCAGCTATAGTTCGTGGTAAGAAAGTATATGACCCTCGCACATCAACTACAGCATGGTCAGACAACCCAGCAATATGTCTAAGGGATTATTTGTTGTCCTCAGGTATAGCTGATGCTGATGAGATATATGAGGATTTATTTACTACGGCGGCTAACATCTGTGATGAAGTTGTTCCTTTAGCTGCTGGTGGTAGTCAGAAGAGATATACTTGTAACGGCTCCTTTACATCAGATGAAAGTGCTACAACCATAATCAACTCTATTCTTGCTACGATGGGTGGGATGATTTGGTACACGAATGGCAAGTGGGGTATCAAGGCTGCTTCATTCACATCGTCAATCCTCACCCTAGATGAAGATGACTTGCGCTCTAGCTTAAGCATTCAAACAAGGAATAGCCGTAGAGAAGGCTTCAACAAAGTCATTGGCATATTCCGTGGTCCAGAAAGTAGTTATCAGCCCACCAACTTCCCAGAGATTACATCTGAGTTCTTCCTTAGCACTGACAACCAAAAGGAAAGCACGTTTGAATTAGACTTGCCTTTTGTAGACACATCAGCGCAAGCCCAGCGGATTGCTAAGATAGCGCTCTATCGCAACCGTGAACAGCTAAAGATTTCTGGCACGTTTGGCATGAGAGCCTTACAGGTTGGTGTAGGTGACATAATTAAGATTACTAACTCTCGCCTTGGCTTTACAGAAAAGCTATTTGAGGTTTCAGAGTGGACATTTGGCTTAAATAATGACATGGCCTTAGAAGTATCGATGAGCCTACAAGAGATAAGCTCTGAGGTATTTGAATGGGATGCTGATGAAACTGCCTTTGAGAGCAACAACACAAACTTACTATCTCCCTTCTATGTTCCCAATGTTGGCTTTACTACAACCAGTATTAAACGTGTAATCAATGAGCATGTAACAAACGTCTTAGCTGTAGATGTTACCTCTAGTAATCCAGAGTTCATTGATAAGGTTGAAGTTGAATATCTGTTGTCTAACACAAAGACACTGTTTGCTGACACCTTTACGACAACCCTAAACCCCAGCTTATGGAGTGATACATATTGGGCATTTAGTGGCGTTCCAGCCCCACAATCTGGAGCAGTAAACTTTAATGAAACTAATGCTAATTATATCTTCTTTGGATATGAAACAGGTTCAGCGAATGAAACCTTCTTTGATCCCTTAGTTGGTTCTGTAGCTGCTGGTGATGAACTGACAATCGTTCCTGTCGGTTCTACGGGTGCAATAGAAAGCCTTGGTGAAGCTACAATAAGCATCAGGCTTATAGATAAGATTGCTACTGCATCAGGTCGTGGATACTTCCGAATACAGATCCTTGATTTCATCAGCTTGAATTATCCTGATAGTAATATTTACGCCACTGGCGGTCTAGTCTTTGGGTATTCATCTTTTTCATTTGATGGGGATATATGGTTCAAGTACAGGTTTAAATCTGCACAAGAAACAGAAGGCTTTGTGTCTCTAGGAACAGGCCCACTTGGTAGATTTGAAATCCCAGATACAACTGGTAAAGCTGTTGGACTGACTGATGTACCATCGTACTTTATTCGTGCAAGAGCAATCAGCACATTAGGTATTATAGGGCCATATACATCTGAAGATACAGCATACAGCAATGATATAACTGCACCGTCTGCTGTTACTGCAATAGAGAAGAGGATTACTGGTGGTACGTTAAACCTAGAGTGGACACCCTCTGGTGATGACGATCTTTCACATTATAAGATTTTGCTAAATACCACTTCAACCAGTTTTACAGACAAAAACACTCAAGTCATATTAGAAAAGGTTGCCCGTCCTAGTACAACCGCTACTCTACCAGCAGCAGCAGGGACTTATTTCATTGTTCCTTACGATAAAAATGGCAACCAAGGGGCAGAGGCTAGTGTAACTGTTAATACAGATGACTTGCGTAGTTACTCCAACACTGTGACGAAAGTGTTTGGGAATACTTCAGGGGCATATAATTGGCCCACAGATAGTACAGAAACAAATGTCGAAGAGCATACCACACAATATCAAACCTATGGTCAGGGGATTATCTTAACGGATAAATCTATTGCTCCAAGTGAAGGAACTTTGCAGTTTGCTACAGCTAGATACGATGATGTAGGTGCTGATAAGCTGGTTCGCATAAGTACTGATATAGACATGTTCAGGTTCTTTAAGGATGGGTCTACAGTAAGCATAGACTTTGATGATTTAACTGGTCCGATAGATAGCTGGACAAGAAGCCATAACTTTAATGACTTAGGGTCTGTCACAGGTAGGCAGTGGCAAGACATTCAATGTATCCCTTACGTCAGAGCATCACTCAGCGCAGATGTGAATAGCTATGGTGATTGGCAGATTGCCAGAGGTGAAATCTTTGCTCGTCGCTTAACATATAAATTTGTGCTAAGAAGCCTATCAAACAATATAACCCCGTTCTTAGGGAAGATTACATACAGACTGGAGTATGATTAATGGCCCAACATGATATGAATATCGCAAATGATACTGCTCCATTGGTCAGGGCAGACATTAATAATGCTCTATCGGCTCTTGTAAGTCAGAATAGTGGAGCATCAGCA
>Ga0181410_1000508_pt1 | contig 17418 bp, 17 predicted proteins | sample 33SPOviralmetaG_FD_130112 | JGI IMG/M metagenome (GOLD analysis project Ga0181410, IMG submission 130112) | Marine viral communities from the oligotrophic San Pedro Time Series (SPOT) site, San Pedro Channel, CA, USA - 33 SPOT_SRF_2012-06-20 | ecosystem: Environmental > Aquatic > Marine > Strait...
CAGCATATTTATCATCTGATTTAAAAGCCAGAAATCTTCGATCATTACTTTTAGCATCAATAGAAACAGCATCGTATTTATTAGATGTAAATATCAATAATGCATGATTTTGAACGTCATAAGGTCTTACATTTTTAGGATTAACTCTAATCGTATCTTCTGTAATAAGGGATTTAATGAAACCTTGAAAATCCCACGTTTTATTACTTTGGCATTCATTCATATTTACAATTAATTTATTAGCAATCCCTTCTGCGTGATCACCGCAAAAATCTTCTGGTTTAGATGATGATATTATATGATTAGAACCAAATACTTTTTCTAAAGCAGTCATAAGAACGCTTTTTCCTGTTCCTTGTTTGCCGATCATAACAAAAGCATAAGGTAATTTAATATTAGGATATTGAACTTTATGTGCTATTGTTTTAATAAAGTAATTAAAACAATCATCATTACTTTCACATAAAGCACGAACCATATTTATAAAAGGTTTAATTATTTTAGAACTCTTTTCATCATTCATAGTTATTTTTTTAATATTAGAATGAAAACCATTAAACAAATTATAAGTATAACCATTATGTATATGTTGCCTTACATCATTATAGGGTAAAAAATCCTTATTTGAATATATACGTTTATTTATATCATCTAACCAATAATTTATAAAATTTTTTAGATTACCTTTTTTATCAGTAGTAAATCTATCATATTCTAATTCTCTGTATCCTTCTATAATTTGCCTCTGGGTCATCTCATGAGTTTTATAAGTAATTTCTTTATGATTATAATTAATTTCATCATCTTTATTAATAGTTTGTAGTGCGATATAATGAGGTTGAGGATATAAACATTTACATACAAAGTGTTCGAAATATTCTTTTCTAATATCGTATGTACCTAATGAACTAAAATATTTAATATCAAATCTATTTAATTTAGATGGATCAAGTGTTTCTATTTCCAGTTTATCTAAATAGTTTTTTAATGGTTTTTGTTCATATTTTAATTTAAAGTTAGTTTTAGTTTTAATATAATCTGATAATTCATTTAATTTATCCTGTGATATAGAATTTATTTTAAGCATAATTCCATCGTGGCATAAAACACAATTATTATTAATAATTAGTTTTTCTTTTTTAAAGAAATTATAAGTGTGTTCTAAAATAATCCTTTCGTGGTTTTGAATACAAACCGCTAGAAATGCTAATTTATTATTCCATTCATTTTTTCTATTTCTCACGAACTTATCATATAACTTTGGATTAGATAAAATTAAATATTCAGCAAGTTTATTTGATTCCTGTGTAATACTTAAAATAAATTCCAATTTACTACCCACTGCTTTATTTTTTTTAATCCAGGTATCATAAGAACCTCCATACATAATAACATAAAATATAGATTTAGCATTATTTCTATTAACTTTATGATGAACCATAATTTTTTTTAAAATGTCTTCTCTTTCATTACAATATTTATCATAATTAGTATTAGATAAACCTAGTTGTTTTAAATATTGATTAATAATTTGTGGGTGACAATTCATAACATCTATATCTATATAAATACCTTCTGTTAAAGTCCCCCTGACTTCTCTTCGTAGAAATCCTAAAGAAACAGAAGCATTAACCCTCCCTAGATTTTTAACTCCTGCTTTAGAATGTTTATATGAAACATTTAGAACGTTATTATGTTTATGACTTAAAATCTTCTGTATTTGTTGGTATTCATCATATACACAAGAACCACTTTTTACATCTTTCTTTAAGACATCACTATTTAAAAGAGCAACACATATTTTAGTGGATATTTCCTCCTTAAATGTAATATCACATAGAAAAGATTTATTACTCGTATCTATAATCGCACTCATATTATTATTATTAGACAAGATATTAATTCCAGCCATTTATAATAAATAATATAATTTATCTTTAAATAAAAATAAAATAAATGATATAATATTATTTATATTATTTTTTATTATTTCTATATCAAATTTTTTTAGTATTTAATTATTTTCCGTCTTTTCTCTGTGATCTTTTTGTTTTTCCCTCTACATAGCAACACTCATTAGGATTATTACCATATCTACCTCTATAGCAATGTTTATTACATATATCACAACCATATTGTTCTTTAGTTACTTCTAGTATATTTTCACTAATATCTCCTTTAACAAAATATAGAATAAATTGAGTTCCAAACCACCAGTCGACTAATAATACTCTCATTTTTTTAACTATATAACCTTTATCTAAAATAGATTGTATGCGTTTAGGAGTAGTATTCATAGCACCGAATATATAACAAAATCTATTAGGGTTTAATTCTAATGTTTTTTTAAGCCATTTAGTCCATAATGAATAAGGAGGATTACCCAGTATAACATCTACAGGTTTATTATATGTGAAAAAATCTACTCCATCTGTAATTTCACACCAATCTTTAGAACATTCTGGTAGATTATTAAAAAATACACCTTTACCCCTAGACGGATCTAAAACTTTTTCATGTGGTTCTATATTACACATAGAAATCATTAATTCCGCAACCGCTTTAGGTGTATATATAACATCATTAGGTTTTTTTTTATTTTTAATTTTATTTCCTATTTTATTACTCATAGTATATATTTATAGTTAGATAAAAATATCTCTTTATGACTACTTAAAAAAAATTCTATTTAATAATCTAACAATTCTCTCTCATAAGGATCATAATGTTTATTTGTTTTAATTCTATAAGCCACCACAGACCATCTATTACCTGTATAATCTTCTGTAGAATGGTACGTAGTCTTACCAGCAAATTTTACTGGATATTTCCAGATATAAGTAGTTCCTAACAAGTTTTTATCATCATCATATATATTAAGACCACCGCCCTCATGATCGCCTACACTAAATATAACACTATCCGGATCTTTATTTTTTTTGTCCTTATGAATAAGAAAATCAGTATTAAAGTTAATAATTATTTGGTTAAAATCAAAGTTAGGATAAACCATAGAAATAATAGTATAACACAGCTCATAAATTCTATGTCCTATTTCTGTCTGTGTATGTTTAGAAATATGAGGGTTCAATGTCTTATCTTTTCTAGCAGATAGAAAAAAAGGACTTCTAACACCTAATACTAATGATTTAGGACGTTTATGATCTTTTATAATATTTAATCGATTACCCACACTAATTTTAGTTTTTCTATTATGATATACTTTTAATAGAGTTTCTAATTCTACGAAATAATGATTATATAATTGGTTTTTTAAATCGTTATCTAAATCTTCCATTTATATAAACATTAGAAAAATATTTTTTTAATTATTTAGTTGTTCTTCAAGACTTTTTAATTCTTCTAATAATTGTTGTTTTTTACTATTTAATTTAAGTTGTTGTTTTTTCTTCTTTAATTTAGCACGATATTTTTGCTGTGCTATTTTCCTTTTCGCTTTACCTACTTCCGTCATGTGGTAATTTTTTAAATAGTCGGCCTGTTTAGATTTGTTATTTTTAAAATTCAAATACTCAGCATATTCGTTTTCTGATAATTGAAGTGTAATCATTTCAGTCATTATAATCTATATTATATATAAAGATATAAATTATCTTTAAATAGATATTAAAAAAATAATATAATATTATTAAAATACTATAATAGATGGTTTAGTTTTAGAAAAACATACCCAGTAATACCGCCCATACCATTTTTTTATATTTAATATTCTCATAAAGCACATATTCCAACCTAAATCTTTCCATTTTTTTAATCGCAGAGGAGTAATAGATGACCACATTTTACCATTTAGTAAATACCAGCACTCTTTAGTAGTAATAGAAAACTGATGATCCAACCATTTAATAATAGCATTAACCCTAACTCCATCTATCTCAATTCTATAAGGTGGATTAGCAATAGATATATGTACCGGTTCATTATATTCAAAGAAATCTCTACCCATATCTATCTCACACCAATCTTTAATAATATTATCAGGTAGTATATCATAGAAGGCACCACCTCCCCTACAAGTTTCTAATACTTTATCATTATCATTAAATTCTATATCTTTAATTAGTTCTTTTGTTATTTCTATCGGTGTATAATGAAATCCATTATTAACATTAGGCATAATATATATAGTTAGATAATTATATTACTAATCTAAAAATAACTCTTCTATTAATTTCGGTGGTATTCTATAACGTTCTAATCTATTAGTAGAAACACGTAAGTTGTCCCCACCCTCTTTAATAGATTTCATATAATTATTTGCTATTTTTAAACGTTTGCTATTACCACAATTACTTTTATGTATATGTTTATTACCTACTTTAATCATATTACCACAATTTTTATTACATAGTTTAGGTTTAAAATCTTTTTTATTAGTCCAAAATCTAGTTCTCTTTTTATATCCCCAATCACAATACATACAATAATCAACATCATAAAAATTTAAATCTTTTACTACATCTCTTTTTTTAAGATTACCAGTAGCAGGATTTTCCATAAACCATAATCTAGGTTTAAAATAATTTATAATTTCTAATGATTTATAAACAAGTTTATCCATCTGTTTTCTTTTTTCTTCTAATAATTCTTTTGTTAGACATTCACCATTTTTTTTAGTTCTACCTAACCAACAACATTGTAAATGAGAATAATATACACATGGAGGAGAGGCATGAATAATATCAAAATAACCTGGTGGATATTGTTTATAGTCAAATGTTAATATATCTACTTTATGTGTGGGTTTATGTTTTCCATTATAATCTGTTATATCTACTGATATAACATTATAACCTTTTTCTTTTAAAACTTTACCTATAGAATGTGTCCCACTAAATAACTCTAATGCGTTTTTATTATTCATATGTATATAGTTAGATAATAATATATATAGTATCACCGCCCAAGTATGTAATTGAATGAATTATAGGCATAATTTAACCCATCACATCTATTATTAAAGCCTGTAATATTTTTTTTAATCGCCATGATTTAAGGGTATATTATGCCTATAATCTATTACATTACATAAAGAATCCATTACATTACATAATTTAAATCTATAATTCTGGGCGGTGATACTAATGATTGTATATATTAATTCTTTGTATAATGTTTATTAGCGATACTAGTAGAATGTCCCATTTCTTTAGCAGCATTATTAACTATATCGGCATGGGGTTTCACTACTTCACTCACGTATATCTTTCTTAATAGAGATGATGAAACATGTTTATCACCAATAGTAAATATTTTAGATATAATATTAGTTAATCCTTGAGTAGATAATTGCCTACCATTATAAGTTCGTAAAAACAATTCTCCATCATTAATATTTGTTGTAGGGTGACGCATATACGCTCTTATAACTCTTTTTAATGGTTTAGGTATATCTAAAACTTGATTGTTAAAGTTGCTACTCTTCTGATTACCAAAATGAAAAAATAAAATCTTTCCGTTATGTACTAGATAATTTTTTTTTAATTCATCATCTTTTAGTTTATTATAAGCCTTTTTAGAAATATATTCTACAGTTCTATAAATATTTCTACGAGGTGGTTTATATGTATACAACGCACTAATAATATAGTTTCGTAATAAATCGTATTCATGTTGTTTTAGATTAGTTTTTTTATATATATTCTGTCTTTCAACTTTTTTTTTTAATTGTTGTCTAATATTTTCTAATTCCTTCATTGTAGTCCAGTTTTTAGATTCTTTAATATTCTTTTGTTTTTTTGATCTTTCTAATTCATAACTACTATTAACAACTTCTAAATACTTTCTATATTTTTTAATAGATGAATCATATTTATCATCATTATTTAATATTACAAGTATCGATGCTATTAAAGCTTTTTGAGTCGATAATGGTAATTCTTTTAAATACTTCATAACATCTTTAGTTTTTTTAAACATATCTATATCTTTTACATTAAATTTTTCATCTTTAAAATATTTAGATATTTTATTTAAATACTTACTATAATTATCTATAGTAATGTCTTTTATATTTGGTCTATACTTTCTAATTAACTCTTTAACTTCTTTATTACTCATTTTATAATATATAGTAAGATAATCTTTAATTAACTACGAGAAAAATAAATAAAATTAAATGATTTAAAAAATTTGATATTAAATTATTAATATCTAATTTAATAATAAAACTATAATGGCTGGATTTACTACAAAGACATTTAAAAAACATGATTGTTATATGACTCCTAAATATGCCTGGGATAATATTAAACAATATATACCTTCAGATAAAGTAATATGGGAGGCATTTTATGGAGATGGTAATAGTGGTTCTTATTTAGAACAATTAGGTTTTAATGTAATTCATAGAGAGGTAGATTTTTTCACACATAATTTAGGAGATATTATAGTATCTAATCCTCCTTTTTCTAAATCTAAACAAGTAATGAAAAGAATGTTAGAATTAGATAAACCTTTTATAATGATAATGCCTTCATCTAAAATAAACACATCTTATTTTAGAGAATGGAGAGATAAAAATATTCAAATCATTATACCTAAAAAAAGAATTCATTTTAAAAAATTAGTAAATGGTGTTATTCCAGAAAATTATAAAAGTTCTTGTAATTTTGATTGTTTTTATTACTGTTATAAGATGAATTTACCTAAAGATATAGTATGGTTAGAGTAGATTATGTAAAAAAGATAATATTATATGTATATATTATGTAATAACCACTTAAAGTTATGTAATTAAAATTTTAATTACATTTTAAACCCTATTTAATACATTATAAATAAAGATAATATTATCTTTTCCCCTATCTTTTAGACACTTTATAGAGTTTTCCTATTTTGTATGGGTGTTCTTTATCTGTTTTAGGGATTTCCAATGGGATTTCAATTGTTTTTTCTGATTCTGTAAAATATTTTTGTGCTATTTCTAATTGATGTCTTTTAATCATTTCTTTCTCTTCATCCTTATATCCTAACAATTTCCAAAACCAAAGCATTATTTATATTATAGTAATATATAATCTTTAATAGTTAATAGTTAAAATACAAAATACATTAATAAAATATTAATGATGTAACATGGATTTAAATAAAGTCTTATCGCATGATAAAGAGGCATTATAAATCTAAACATTGTTTTTCTATATACAATGTTTATATTTAATTATATGTAATTAAGTCTCATTTTTTTTTGTAAATTATCAAGCCTGTTTTAGTTTTTCCTTGTTTGTAGGTCTTTCCGTTGTATTCAAATGACGGAGCTTTAGATTTTCTTGCTTTCTGTAGAGCAGTCATATACGCATTCATTTTTCTTTTAGGTTTAGTTTTAGTTTCAGCCATAGTATTTATAATATATGATTATATTTTAATTTTACCATAAATATTTTTTTGCTAATGTATCGGCACTATATTTACCATATTTCTTTTTATGTCTTTTATAATATCTGGCTCTTCTTTCTTTATCATTATGGTCGTACTTACTATATAATCCTAAACCTGTTTTATCTTTAAATTGTGGATAAGGTGTTCCATCTTTTTTAATTGCTCCAAAATGTATAGTTCTTATTTTTTTATTTGTTCTATGATCAACTAGATCCATTTGATACTTCTTATTTTTTCTTGTTGATTTGCGTAAATTCTTTAAAACCATTTATATAATAATCAGATATTTAATTTTTCTTTTGTTTTTGATTTATAGGTGATGGCGGTGTAGGTAGTGGTTCTTCACTTGTTAGTTTTAAAAATATTGAATTATCTTCTCCTAATCTTTGAACTTGTGATCCATCAGGCATTAATATTCTAACATGTAACGTATTAATTACCATCGGTTCGCCTCTATGTGTATAACTAAATCCGCCTTCTGTAGATGTATATGATGAAACTGAATAATACCTATTTATAATACCTGCTATTGTTCTCTTTTCTCCTCCATTAGAATCTAACATTTTATTTTGTTGTAAATTAACCTCTACAAAATAATAAGCACTATCTAAATCACCTCCCACTACTCTATTCTCTGCTTCTATTTTAAATGTATCTGTTGTTGTTTGAACATAGTTATTAACACCCCAACCAACAGTTAGGGGTGTTGTAGCATCAAAAGCATTTGTAGGAAGTGATCCATTGTAGAAGTCTCTATCGTTTATATAAAGATCTAATGCCCCTAAATTTCTAAAACTAGCTAAATCAACAAAATTACCTGTATAATTTTTACCAAGTTCTAAATCAAATATAGGTAGAACAGTATTAGTTGGGGGGGTTATTGTTTGATAATTATTAGTATTACCCATAGGGACAGGAGCAAGGTTATTATCGTAATCTATATTATTACCTGTTAAATTTTTAGCATCTGCTAAATCATAACCAGGATTAACTACTAATGAGGATAAATTAAATCCTAGTCCTTCCCAGAAAGAAGCAGGTTCTAAATTTTGTATGAGAACTCCACCCATATCTGTTTGAAAATGATTATTCATTGATGGTATATATCTGGGTGCTTTTGGATCTACAGGCATTGGAGATCTAACAGCAAAGTTTTGGACGTATTCTTTTAGTTGCCAAAGACCTCCAGAGGTCGATGGTCCTCCAGTGGCAGACTGATTCCATGATGGAGTCATCGTTAATTGTAAGCTGAAACCCAATGTAGATGGTATGACGGTTAAAGGATCGGTAATCTTTGTTGGTAGAACGGTAGCAGGTGATACAAATGGTGAGTGAGCTGCTATAATACTTATTTTAGAAGTAGAACTATCATAACCGAATTGTATTCCTTGACTACTACCAAGCATATACAAACTATCAGGTGTATAATCAGTATCTAAAGGAAAGGTAGGTGGTCCTCCTGTATCTTTAATTAATCCTTTGGTAAAAACTTGGTATGATTCACCATCATTATAAACTAAAAACAAACGATCTTTAAATAAATCTTCTGTAGTCACAGGAGCGACGGCAGGGTGACCTATTACACTTAAATCGCCCATACGTAATAGATTAGCACATGTTAAAAAATGATTTCCTAAATTATCATTTACATCTGATGCTGTTAAATTAAATTGTCCTCCTCTAGTAATATTTGGTGTGCCTCCAGTCACATCAGGTATAGCACTAGTTTCTAAATTTAATCTTTCTACCATGTCTTCAGGACTATAACGTCCTTTAGGAATCATAATTTTTTTTTTTCTTATTATAGGAATTAATAAATTCATTGTGGGATCTATCGCTTCACTATCATCAATTACAACTGATCTAATATTTAAATTATCAGAAGTTATTATAACACCAGGATAGGCTGTTTCATAAAAAAATTCATGAACTCCTAGTTGCTGTGCAGGATTAAGATTTAATGTGATACTAACATTAGTAGCGGTGTCGTATTGGGGGACGTGTTGTGTAATGGTTTCTCTTCCAGTTATTCCATTAAATTCAATTGTAATAGTGCCTCCTCCCCAGTGTTCTTTTGTTAAATCGGCTGCGAATAGATTAAGATTCGTTGCTTTTCTATAATCGGCTGCGATCTCACTTCCTAAAACCCATTTAGATAAAACACCTTTTGCCTGTCCGTGTAAAATAGGACTTACATATGGATTTATATTATAATATCTTGTATTAGCAGCCGCTAATAATACTCGTTTATTTTCATCATTCCGCATATAAAAATCATTCATACCATAACCACCCATATCAGCATACATATAATAACTAATAGTTAATTCAGTATCCTCTTCTACTACAACATGATTATCTGTAATATCAATTGTATCTATAAAAGCACTTTCTAAAGATAATGTATCACCTTCTTTAATAATCATAGGTTCATTTAATATAACTTCATAATCTCCATTAGTTGTACTTAATGATGTTTTTGATCCTAATTGTCGTGCTTCTAAAAATGTTTGTTTTATCATTCTATATTAATGTTTATATTAATATAGTAAGATATTTTATTTATAAAAATTAGTTGTAAATAATAGAATATCCACCACTTCCATTTAATACGATAGATTTTCTAACTTCCGCCCATACATTTACTAACTGATCACTTACATAAACAGAATCCGCTGCTATTGTTTGTGCTGGTAATGGTCGCTGTAATCGTCCTACAGATAAATCAATAGACTGGATACGATTTTGAACAAAACAACCAAAATAACCATCTGAAGATGTTTTAGTAAGAGCTGTAATATTATCTGCTGCTGATACATTCATAACAGTATAATTAGCATCTTCTATACCCTGTCGTCCAAAAGATGTTCCTGTAATAGTTGTACCAAAATTACCCCATGTGTCCGTAGTCATAGCAACAATTTCAGCAGTATCCGTAATTTCATGAACAAACATATTTGCTCCGTTGACTGCTAGTTGATAAGATGGGTGTATATTACAAACAGCACGTAAACCACCACTAGATATAAGGCATGGTCCAGCCCCTACGTCCGCTACTTTATCAGCTGCTAACATAGGAGTTCTACTAATCATAAGACGATTTACAAATTTCCCTTGAAGTCCAAACAATCTTTTTGATACTTTAGATTGTTTGCCTCCTGCTGGAAGGGTGGTTGGGGTGGTTTCTAGTGTTGGATCAACAAAACTATCATATTCAATAGCGTTAAATGCTATACCACGATAAGAACTTAATACTTGTGCTACAACTTGATCATTATTTAACATATCTACAGCGAGGAGAGGATTTCGTTTAATACTAGCAGTATCGGTAGCTGGTACGTTAAATAACAACGATGTAGCATCTTTTTTAAATTTAATGACTAATCTTAAATTTTTAAACAATTGAGTAGGGAGATAATCTGCTGCTCTACAGATTGGGAGTAAATCTTTTAATTCTAAAGTAAAATTTGATGTTGTATCTACGCCATTAGTGACGTATGGTTGTAAATTATAAACTGATACTTGACCTGAATTATTAGTAGATTGATTTTTAGAATTACCAATTTTAACATTTTGAATGGCTATTTGTTTTCTATTAGAAACGAGATTATGATGAAATGAAAGCCAATTATCCGCTGGTCTGATACTATCTAAAACTTCATTATTATCGTAAAGTGTTACTTCATCAAGCATAGAAATAACACCGGCCTTCGTATTAAAATTAGTATTTGCTGCTGCCTCTGTGCTAATTCCTAAATTAAGCAATCTCATATTAGTTTTGATGACTTCGTCCGCCGCGAATCTAAATTCTACTCTATCATTTGCTAAATCTAAAACAGGTTCTACAAGACGACTACGTATGCTACTATTATATTCCATATTGTTATAATATCTAATAATATTTTATTTTATCTAAAATATTATAAATAACTTTAAAATTTAACCTTAAACTTGAATTAATGAATGGAAATAGGCATACATAATATAAACTTTATTAGACCCACCAATTCTACTTTGGATATTAATAGAAAATCGTTGATTCTGGAGATCTATAAATTGTCCAAAATTAGCACCAATACCATAAGAGTCATTGGTCTTAAGATTTCCTATTGAAGTCTGGTTAGCATCTATATCTTTACTAAATGAACGTAAATAATGATGTAAAATACCACTATCATCACCGAGTTCATAACTGATAAGTCTATTCATAGCATCATTAAAACTAAATACTACTCTTGATACGGCTTCAGGTCGTTGGAGGTCTAGTGTGTTAGTATTAACTAAATCATTCTGGACTTCTTGATCTAAAAATGAGGCACTAACCGCCTGGACTACTGCTGGGATACGTACAGACATATTAGTAGCATCTGCGTTTACAGATTTTTTAATATTGATTTTAGTATTCATAAAGATAGGCTCATCTTGTCCGTCATCATCTACAGATATATACGTTAATCTACAATCGCTTAATTGATATTGTAATCCATCGGCATCTTGACCAAAATAAACATGTTCGTTTCTAGCAAGTCTTAATGAAACACGAACAGAACCAGATTGCCTACCTGATAATTCTGGTTGTGCTGATGGTGACGTAGCACTATTTAAGCAAAATTTAGGTTTAATAGCAAAAGTGGGTTTTTTATGGTTACAATCGGCGGCAGCAGGTCCATCGGCAAAACCATTTATTTCACCTCTAACATAATTATTAATCTGATTTAATGATGATGCACGACCTTCGCATACAGCAGCACTATTCATTTGGTTAAGATTACATGAGGTAGCACAGTGAGCCATCTTAACATATCGAGGATAAGATTGGATATTTTCTATAATACCAGCCTTCTTACCCTGACTGAACTCGGTAGTAATAGAATCAATAAAAGAATGTCCGCCTACGAGATTATCATAATAATAATTTCTATGTGTAGTTGGATTTGCGAGGTCGCCTCCATCGGCGCCACTAGGTGACTCAATACCAAAACAAAATCTAATAGTGTTTAATTTAATTTTTCCTATATTTACTAAATCAAAATCTAACTGATCATATTCTCCGTAAGAGTGCTTTAAATTCTGTGGCTGGACGTTATGATATTTCATGTTTATAATATCTATTAATATTATTTTTTTATAAATAATTTAATATAAAGAAATAATATTATCTTTTTTAATTTACAATTTAACACTTCTAACTACCTGTTTATACAATTGAAGATTTCCTAAAGCAGTTCCGTCACCTTGTAATTCCATCAAAAATGGTTTCATAGAATTAGTAATTGGAACTGGCGCCGCAACCATTTTAATACCAGTTGCTGCTCCAGGCATTACCCAGTTAGAAATCTGCGGTCCAGCAGGTGTTTCATCGGTAGAATTCATATTAATATCAGCCTCTAAAATATTATTCCATGGTAGTCCTCCATTCTTTAAAGCTCTTCCGATCAATTCCCAGTGTTCTCCATTTCTTAAAGCCTGTGTTGCTATTGCTTGACGATTAAGAATAGGTACATTATTTACAGATAATCTATATCCTTCTAAATGTGCGAAATCACTAAAAGGAGGTGAAGAAGCACCACATAAAAATACATTAAAGGCATTAGGTTCTAAAAGTGTTTGTTGATTAAGATTAGATTGAGATGTAGAAATAAGTTCAGTTGTAAATGTGCTATAACGGAGTTCATCTACTTTTGCGAGTGGTGATGTATACTGGGATAAAACTAATGAAGCGGATTTAACTTTTGCTGTAGGTAAGTGATTAACTGCTGTTACAGATAGTGTTAATGCTGCTGACTCACCATCATCCAAAATAGCAAAGCAAGGTTCTTGAAAAGTAATATCTATATGGTTTCCGTTTCTTGTAATGGCTGTAATAACATTATTCGCATTGGCGGAAGCACTACCTCCGTGACCTGTTACTAAAGCACAACTTACCGCCTGTCCTACGTACAACCCCCATTTAGTAAAAACGTCAGTTGACTCAAAATATTCATCATGAATACTTAAAGTATGTGTTGTAATGCCGTCGCCGTGTTGTGCGTTATGAGGCTCTGTGTCTATTGGATCTGAAGGGTGATTTGCTCCTGCTCCTAACTGATCTGCCGCATTTGGGTTAAGATCTAGATTATCAAGTTGTAAATAAATTTCTAATTTACAAGTTCCCATTTGACTAACAGGCATCTCACGTTCTTTACCTAATTCTAGTAAATCTTTCAGTGGTATTTGTGCTTGAACATCAATCGCTCTTATTGCTTTAGATGCTCCACCTACATTATATACATCTCTAAATGGTGAAGAAATTTGTCCGAATTGCGGAGGCTGAGCGATGGATCTGTATGATTCACCTAGACGTTCTACTGGATCTGTTGTATATGTACCTAACGTCTGTCTTAAAATATCTACTCTATCAATATCTTCTAAATTTTGATCCTGTGTTGATAATCTTACACGTCTAACAAGTGCTTCGTTTCTAGGACATCTATGGTTTTCGTCACGTCCTGATGTCTGAAATATAGCGAGGCATCCAGTATGGACTCCTGCTGCGTAAGTCTCTCCGTCCTGTGCTATATCAAGTTCAATGTAAGATTCACGAAAATTATAATCTCCTGGTGGGATATTGAACGTTACTAAATTTCTTGTATCGGTAAAATTCCCTGCTTCGTTAGATTGATATTTAACAAATCTATTCATCTCCGTTTATATAATACTCCTTTATTTTAATATTATTTTAAAATTAAAAATTAAAAATTTATACCACAGTATTTAACCCTTGGAGGTTGTATTACTTTAGGTTTTGGGATTGGTACTGGTTTTGATTTCTCTACAGGTTTTTCTATTACTTTAGGTTTCTCTACTACTTTAGGTTTTTTATTTTCTTTATCTTTATTATATTTATTCATGAAATTACTAAATGTTTCATAATCTAATGATTTACTTTCATTAGAATAATAATTATTAACAACATTATCTTTTTTTAGTTCTGCTTCTTTTTTTTTTTATTAGCAGTGTTATATGTTCTTTTTAATCCTGCTTCTTTTAATTTTCTTCTTTTTTCTAAACTTTTTTCTCTTCCTTTTCTTAATTGTTCTCTTAATTGAGCCTTTCTTTCTTCTGATAAAGGTTTTCTTTTCTTTTTAGGTTTAGTTTTTTTTTTAGTTTTTCTAATTCTTCTTTAACTCCTTCATTCTCATCAACATCTTCTTTAACTTCCTCTTTTTTTATTTCTATATTTACCTTTTCTACATTAACGTCCTCACCTTCAAATATCTCCTCTTTAACCATTATAATGTGTATATTATGTATGTTAGATTTTAATTTTATACAAAATTTTATATAAAATTGTATAAATTTACATTAAAATAAAAGATTTAAAAACAAATTAATTATTTATTTCCAAATTCTATACCTACACCAGGCAAATTTTCTATTGCTGCTCCTGCTTCTTGTGCCTTATTTGCCGCTGCTTGAGCTGTAGCGTTCGCATGACTTTTAAAAAGATTACCTCCTAACATCATTGCTAGACCTAAACCAGCAGTAGCCGCATCAGTGATTACATCGAGCCCTGGGATTTCCTGGTCAACAGCGTCTGCTGCTACTAACCCCCCTTCTACACTACCTTCTATTGCTTCTACTCCTCCTGATGCTGCTTCTGTTGCTGTTTTTGCCGCATCAGATGCCCCACTCACTACATCATCTAAATCACTTGTTAGTGAGGTTGCGTCCGCTACATTTGATGCTTTAGTTGCTGCCTCTGTAGCATCACTAACAGCTTTAGATGCTACGTCTGAGGCCGTTTGTCCGGCATCGTTTACATCACTAGTTACTTGTTCTGATGCCCTTGATGCTTCTGCTGCTGCTTGTTCTGCTATTTGCGATGATTTTGTTGCCGAATCTAATGCCGTATCTCCTACTGTATTCGCTAATGTATCTTGTGCTGATTGTGCGGCTTTTAGTGCGTCTGATGATGATTTTGATGCCGAATCTAATGCGGTATCTCCTGCTTTATTCGCCATTTGACCTGCTACTCTACCTGCTAATTCTTGTGATTCTGCTGCTGATTGTGCGGACATCTCTGCTGATTGTGAGGCACTAGATGCCGATTCTACGCCCATATCTCCTACTTTATTAGTTAATGTTTGTTCTGCTGATTTCGCGGCATCTTGTGCTGATTTCGCGGCATCTTGTGATAAAGAACCTGCTTGATCGCCTGATAATTGTGTGGCGCGAGATGCCGCATCACCTACAATTTTCTTCATTCCTGTCCTTGCTAGTTCAGTATCATCTAAACCACCTGCTGTTTCTGCTGCCGCATCAGCAGCGCCTCTTGCTGCTTCGCTTGCGTCTTCGGCATCAACATCGCGTTCTAATTGTTCTCCTATAAATTGTGCGTCAGTCTTATTAGGGTCTTGAAATAAATTCAGAGGATCTAATTTTACATTATAATCATCACCAGTTATATTTTCTGGATTCATTTGAGTAGCAGGTCTGTACTTATATTTTTCTAATGAAAAATCCATATCTTTTAGTTTAGTATTATCAACCCAGTTTTCGTTCATAAAATCCCTTTCTACACCTTTTACTTTTCCTACAGCACTTTCTACATCACTACCACTATTTTTTGCTACTTTTGATACGTCACCTTTTACTACATTATGTAAATTTTTCGCGGCACTATCTAAAGAGGGATTTTTTACAGGTGCGGATATAGCTGATTGTATATCTTCTGATGGATTTAAAGAACTAAATGGGTGGCTCACATCTTGAGAAACGGCTTTTGCTATTCCTGAAATTTTACCATTAGATTCTTCTGCTATACTTGTTATAGAACTTTTTATTGAATTCGCAGCATCTGATGCGTCACTTCTAGCACTCTCTCCCACATCTGATAATGACTTTCTTAATCTATCTATCCTATCTGTTACTTTTGTTGCGGCACCAGGAAAAGGGACAGATGCTCTTGATGCTACACCTGATGCTGCGTCTGATACTGTAGATGCTACATTTGATGCTGCGTCTGATACTGTAGATGCTACATTTGATGCTACATTTGATGCTGCGTCTGATACTGTAGATGTTACATTTGATGCTATATCACCATCTAGAGCATCTAAACTCCATGAATTCATAGCATCATTTAATCCAGTTCCTAAATCACTTTCTCCAGACATTACATTTGCTATTTGTTCATTCTGTCCTCCTAACATTCTTAATGCTTGTCTTTGTCCTCTCTCTAAAAAATCACCTCCTAAATTTTTAGTAGCACTTCCAAAACCTTTTGTTCTAGCATCTTGGAGAAAACGTCCTGCTGTTGATTGACCTTTTCTAAATGCGAGTGATTCCGCTTTTCCTAATAGTTTATTTTTAGCAAAACTTAAAGCTCTTTTACCTACATCTATTCCTTTTGCTTCTAATTGTCCGCCTAAATTATCTGTTATACCTTCTATAGATTTATTCACTTCCTCGTCCTTTTGTTCCTCTAGTTGTTCTTTTAATATATCTTGTGTTTTAAGAGCCTGTGTACGTTGATTAAATATATTTTCAGATTGAGATATGGCTGCCTGTGCTCTCGCTAATGAATTAGAACTTTCCATTTATATTATATTAATAATATTATAATATCTAATCTATTTTTATAGGTTCAAATTTATCATTTAAATATCTTGTTTCTGATGGATTTGAATAATTAATTAACATAAATGAATACTTTTTTTTAGTATTATCTCTAAACATCTTTTTAAAATCTTTATTAGGCATTAACGCATGATCATCTGCTACTAAATCAAGTTGTCTGTTACTCATAGAAAATAGAAAAATAGCATTACTATTTTCGCGAATACTAGTTAAAGCTGATGTGTATGACTGTAAAGTTATGTAACACGAAAGTAATATGTGGCGACCGTTGCTAAATATCCTATTTATTACTCCATATCTATTCTTCTTAAATGCTCCTCCAAATGCTATATCATCTAAATATAATAATACATTTTTAGGTTTTTCTTTATTCCTAATAGATTCTTGGTAATCTTC
>Ga0181410_1000509_pt1 | contig 17403 bp, 32 predicted proteins | sample 33SPOviralmetaG_FD_130112 | JGI IMG/M metagenome (GOLD analysis project Ga0181410, IMG submission 130112) | Marine viral communities from the oligotrophic San Pedro Time Series (SPOT) site, San Pedro Channel, CA, USA - 33 SPOT_SRF_2012-06-20 | ecosystem: Environmental > Aquatic > Marine > Strait...
AGTTAAGAAAACTATAAAAGTATAGATGGTATTTCCTTCATATAAAAGACCGATAGAATATATTAATACGAAACCTTTTCTTATTCATGCTATTATGCATATTGATAGAGTTAAGAATGCCACTATGGTTAAAGAATGGTTAGGAGTTGATACTGTATTTAAAGTTCATTCAAAAGGAGTGTACTATTTCTGTGAAGAAATAGTAGAACCTGACTGGGAAGATGTAAATTAACTAATAAATGAACATTTTAATAATAGGAACATTACGAGTAGGTGGTTTGTATTTAATGAAATCATTAGCAAATACTTATGGGTTAGAAACAATGCACGAACCAGTCCCAAGTGCAGCAGCCAATTCTAATATTATTAAAAACAAGGTAGTAAAAATGATTATTTGTTTCAAGTATATGGACCTTGAAAAAGATTATTGGTTAGATGTTGTTTCAAACTATGACCATGTAATCATACTAAATAGAAAACCAACACTAGAATATTACCAATCTATATATCAAATACTTTTTAAGACAGATAATATGTGGGTTAACTGGACATGGAATGAGGTGGATGAAGAAGAAATTTACAAAAGTAAAGATTGGAAATGGACTATTGATTTTGTAAATAAAATGAATGTAAAGTTAAAAGAAGTATCTAAAATACTTAAACAAAAAATAGTTTACTATTATGATTTATATTATAATAAAAGTTCTGATTATTTAAATGGTTTAGAATTTAATCCAGATTTAAATAAAAAACTAAGAAAATCAGCAGTAAAAAAATCAATTATATAATTATATAATATGAGATGGGTAGAATATTTTAGAACATTAGCACATACAGTCAAACTTAAATCCAAAGATGAAAGTACACAAATCGGTGCAATCATTGTTGGTAAAGATAAGGAAATTGTATCTACTGGATATAACTCATTCCCAAGAGGATTAAAAGATAACCTACGAGAAAGACAAGAAAGACCCGAAAAGTACTATTGGTTTGAACATGGTGAACGAAATGCAATATATAATGCAGCAAGAATAGGAGTATCAACTAAGGGTTGTACTATGTATCTATCTTGTGGAATTCCATGTGTAGATTGTGCAAGAGGAATCATAAATGCTGGTATCACAAGAATCTTTTGTGAACGAGGTGTTACTACTAAAGGAGAACATTGGGAAGAAAACTACCACCGAAGTTTTTCAATGTTAGAAGAAGCTGGAATAAATATTCAGTTTTATGACGATGAATATGGTGGATTATAATACTTATAGTTACTATGACAGTAGAAAGCTTTACAGAAGAGATTTTACACAAATCCCACTCACTCGGAATTAAAGATGATGTCTTTGAATTATCTCAAAAACTACGAGAAGAAAATCCTACATTAAATTTCAATGGTGCCATTGAGAAAGCATTCTTTACTCTTACCAATACCAAGTAATTTCTTTTAATATATTTATACTAAAAGGAAGTGTAAATGGCTGGTCAAATAAAAATAAATAGTAAACTTAATGGTACACTTGGTATAAGTAATTCAACTACAACAAATATACAAGTAAGTAATTCAACTATAGCAAGAGAAGCAGAAGAGAATTCGAAAGCAGTTCCCCAAGAAAATGCTACAGGAGTTATTGGATTTAGCACCCTACCTTATGTTCAAAACCCATACCCACTCGAAGTAGGCCAAGACCCATCTTCAAAGTATTCTTCAAAAAATTCTAGTGCAAAATACGAAGGAAAGTATCCAGAAAACTTTTTAAATTTTAAACTTGAATCAATTAGTGATATTCTTAGTTTAGATATAAACGAATACCCAACAAGTTTTAATTTTATAGTAGAGTTTGTAGATAATGATTTACGAGAATATTGGTCATCACCTGACCTTGTAGCTCAATTAAGAGCTGAATTAAAAGCTGGAAACCCATACACAACCAGAAAAACAATACCAGTTATTAACTTTGATTTTAAATTTATAAAAGATTATGCAACTAAAGACCAATTTAAAATACCCGAAGATTATGCAGAGGTTAATATTACAAAAACAATTACCACAAAGGAAGATGTTTTAAAACATATAAATTGGATGGTAAGTAGTGTTACTTCATTACGACCTGCAAAAGAAATGGGAGATTGGGAACTTGAATTAACCGAAGAACTTGGAATGGACCATAGTAAAGAGCTTGATGCATTACAATCATATCTTTTAAGTGAAGAATCAAATATATCAGATAACATTTCTGATAATAGTTCTGATGATTCAGCTGGTGGTATCCTACCAATTGATGGAGGATTTTTAGGGGGAGAAGAAACTATTGATGAAACTAATTTATATCCACCATTTGGTGTACCTGGTATAAGAAACAGAGAAAGAAGAAGTTTAGAAGGTATTCGTTATATATGGCTTGCAAATGCAAGAATATGGAAAAACCTAACAACTGATTAGTATGATGAATAACAACTTATTAGCAACAACTTCTTGGAAAAAATATTTACTTCCAAGGAATCAACGAGTAAGAAACTTTTTAAAATCGCGTGGGTCTGATGTATTTTGGCAAATATGTCAAAACATACATGAGGCATATAGAGATAATAGAAGTGAATTAATGATGTTGATACATCCTAATTTATCTCACGCAATAATAATACCTAAAAAAGATTATATAGAAGTAATTAATCTTGCCTTAAAACATTTTACAAAAGACGAGAATTATGAAAAGTGTATTAAAATTAATACTATAAAAAACGATATTATTACAAAAACAAAAGCTCTTTCAGATATATCTTAATATAATACAAAAAATGGTTTTACAAAACGTCTTATTTTCTAAAGAAGAATGTGATAAAATATTATCTTTATCTAAAGAATTTAAAAAATCAAGTGTTACTATCCCATCTACATCTGATTCCCCTCACAAATTTACACGCTCTTATGACAAAGAATACAGAGATTCATTAACATCTAGTGTTGATTGTCTTGAAATTGGAAAAATTATATTACCTAAAATCTCTTTATTGGATGATACTATAATATCAGCACCTGCAATAAACATGAATATGGTAAAGTATAAACAAGGGCATTACTTTAAAAAACACCAAGATAGAAGTAGCCATGGTTATTTTGAAAGAAAGAAAACACTAGTAATACAATTATCCGAAGAAGATGCATATAAAGGTGGTTCTTTACGAGTTTGGGAAAAGGACGGAACCCCATATATAACTGCATTAAAGAAAATAGGAAACACAATTATATTTGATTCTGGTTATTACCATGAAGTTACTACACTTGAGATGGGAGAACGACATGTCTTAGTATGTTGGTTAGAGGATAATAATCTTAAATAAACGGTTTCTTTTATTTAAATAACCACCAAAAGTTAAAATTAATTATATTTATATACAAACGATAAACATTACAAAAGGAAATAAATAATGAAAGGAACTCTATTCTCAGCTGATTTTATAAAAGATGAAAGCTCAAACCTTAGATTATTAGAACTAAATACTGATACTGCATTCATAGAAAATACGTTATCAAGTAGATTTGATTTTACACCATTCAAGACTCTATTATCAGATAATACCATAACAGAATTAGTAGTAATTTACAAATTTTTTCATAAAAATTTTATAGATGCACTTGAAACATACATTTCAGAAAATGCTACATTTATAACAACATTCACAAGACAACTTGAAAATAGAGATAGTATATATCCAGAAGCAGTAGAAGATGCAGCTGATAAGTTTATACTTAGATTAGCGTATGATGAAAATGCTTTGTTTGATTCAACGTATTGTAAAGATAGAGCAAATGTACAAAAACTATTTTATGATAATTCTGCAACAGGTTCTATACCTGAGTTTTATTATAGTGGTAGTGATTATAATGTAAACACACTTACAAGTGACTTAAACGAACATTCAATTTTACCTGATTTAGTTGTTAAAGATAAAACAGAATTATTTAAACCTTTATCATTTTTAAAGTTTGGTAATGCAGATTCATCATCAGCTGATAAGATTGATGATTTCGTTGGTAATTATTTAAATGCTCAACAGACAGTGGAAAAATTCCACTTCGAAGCATCTGATATATCATCTGATAACAAAGTATCTGCCATAAGAATATTTGGAATCGTATATGGTGCAGAAATTAATCATCTGATTCTTGGACAATATAAAGTACCAGCATTTTTTGAATTACCAACAAGTGATGATTTATCTTATATGAACTCAGCAAACTTTTATCATAAATTTCAAGATAAACATTATTTTCAATTAACATCAAATTATCTTAGAATTACTGCAGAAGATACAGTACATCAAGATGAAGTTGTAATTACATCTGGTAGTGGAGAACTCTCAGTATCAGATATAGTAACTGGTTCAATACTTGAATCAATGTTTATTGCAGGTGCACCAGATAGTGATGCCGTTGATATATATCGAGCCTGGTTTGCAACTGGCTCTACACTTCCAAGTGGTTCATTTGTAACATCATCTATTGTTACTTCAGTATCAGAAGGTACATATGATAATTATGGAGTAAGTGGTGAGATTATATTAGCAAATGATGAAAGAATATATACATCTGTAACAAAACACTTATTAGTTTATAGTACAGGTTCTGATGTATATTATTTTTGTCCACAACATGAAATACTACCAACAGACCATTTCTTAGTAGATAAAGATGATAATAAAATTAGTGTAGTAGCAAATAATGTTGCAGTATTAGAAAGCACCGATGATTCTGTATTTTATAGAATTGATGTTGAAACAACCGATTCATATTTTATAAGTTCATCTCAAAATCAACTTATTGTTCACAACGCACCATGTTTTGTTGCAGGAACTAAAGTTCATATTGAAGAAAAAGGAATAACAAACATTGAAGATGTTGAAGTTGGAGATAAAGTTATTTCATACAACCACGATACAGATACTTCAGAATATAAAGAAGTATTAAAGGTTAGAGAACAAGAAGATAAAAATGTTGTAAAATATGTATTTGAAAATGGTACAGAATTAACAGGTACACCAGACCACCCATTGTTTGTAAATGGTAAAGGATATTCTTCATATTATCCAAAACAAACAAAAGAAGATAGTGGATTGGATGTTGAGCAAATACTTTTAGGTGATGAAGTTTTACATATGGACGGATATGGAGTAACTATAACTGATATTGTAGAAAGTGAAAAAACTCATACTGTTTACAACTTAGAAGAAGTAAAAGATAACAACAACTTCTTTGTAGCTGATTTATTAGCTCATAACAGATATGGTGGTCCATGTTGTTTCATAGCCGGTACTGAAATTACATTAGCTAATGGAGATTCTAAAAACATAGAAGATATTATTATAGGCGATGAGGTAATTGGATGGAAAGATGGTGAACGTAGTAATGGAGTTGTAAGTGAATTAAAACCAACCTATTTAGGAAATCGTTCTTTATATAACATTAATGATTTAAAAATAACATTCACAGATGAACACCCATTCTTAACAAAAGATGGTTGGAAATCAATTGTACCTGATGTTGGTACTGAGTATGGATTATTAGTAGTTGGTGATGAAATAAACTATAATGGAGAGTGGATTACTATTAATGAATTTAAAGAAATTGAAGGAGAAAGCTATAACCAACCTGTTTATAACTTTACAGTAGAAGATATTCATAGTTATATTGCTGATGGTATAATAGTACATAATAAATAAGGAAAAACAAAATGGGAAATTTAAAAAAAGATACTTACAAATCACTACCAGTTGCTGATTTATATACAAGACCATCACATGCATTATCTTCCGATGAAGCAACTAAAGGTAATACAATATTAACTAATTTTTTTAGTTACTTCAAAACGAAGCATTTATAATTAAATTATCAAGAATAATTTGATATGATTTACGCAACAATGTGTGTTGGTAATAAATGGACAAATAAATATAAAACATCCATTAATAATTTTTCAAAAGAAAATACACTACATATTTTTACTGATGATATGAAATCATTTGAAAATTGTGTATGTCATGAATACACACGAGATGTTTTTAGTTATTATGAAAAAATTAATTTCGTTTTAAAACTATCAAAAGAATATAAAGAAAGAATCTGCTACATAGATACTGATTGGCTTCAAGGATACGATACAAACATAATAGTAGATAACCACTCAGTTTACACATACACAAACTTTAACCTATCAGATGATAACGTAGTAACAAACTTCTTTACAGATATAGAGATTGAACTTCAAAAAACAATATTAAGAAAAATTGGTGTTGATAAAGAACTTGAATATTATATGGGAGAAGCTATATTGTTCTTTCCATATAACGAAAACATAGATGATATAATATCTGATTCAAAAACACTACAAGAATATTTAGAAAATACATATCATCAAACAACCATAACAAAAAAAAGATTAGATAGATATAAGAAAGGAATTGGATATGCAGAAGGATGGGGTATAACTGCATTAATGGTTAAATATAATATTCCTATTAAACAAATTACCAATTGGAGAAAAAAGAAGTTACTATGAATAAAGCAGACTATGTTCAGATGAGAATTTTTGCACCTGAGTTCAAAATGCCTTGTGAACTTGATGATAGATACTCTTACATTGAGATTTCAGAATATTCCCACGAAAAAGATTTACTGAAAATAATCGATAGTATTAATAAAACACTATCGGATTGGAAAGATAGACCAGATATTGATAATCTTAAAAAAAGATTTGATGTTGGGTGTTCTTGTTTTATTCAATATTTTAAAGGAGAAGTAAGTGGTTGGTTTTGGACTTGTAATTTCTTAACATATGATTGGATTGAGAAAGTAAAAGAATTACCAACACCAAACTCAAACTATTCAGGTGGAACATATGTAATTAAAAAAGTTGCACCAAGAAATGCTGGATATCAGTTATATGCATATTGTATTCAGAAGGTAATGAGTAGAACCGATTATGGATATGCATATGTGGATAAGTGGAATAAAGCACCAATTAGATTAAACTTTAATTGTGGTGCTACCTATATAGATAACCTATTATAAATGAAATTAAGTAAGGAAGTATTTAATGAGCTAGTTTTGGAGTTGGAACAAACACCAAAGGTTAACGAAAAAGAGTGGAGGGAAAGAGTGAGTCTAACAAATGATTGGGAACCTGTTGATGTAGGTGATAGTTGGATTACTACAACTAAAGTTATACACTATTCATTTAGAAATCCAAATCTTAATAAAATACTTGAAGAATTAGTAGGCAGGAGTATAAGAGATTGTTTAACCTTACATACAGTAGAAGCCATACCTCCACAAGCAACAGTTCCACATAAAGATTTATATTCTGAAATAACTTTAAATATTTTACTTGAAGATGAATGTGAGGGGGGATATTTATATGTAGAAGGTAAGAAGATAGAGGAATATGAAGAAAAGGGAGATTATGTAATTTATGAGGGAAGAAAGATGGAACATTCGGTAACTGCAATTACAAAAGGTAAAAGAAAGGCGTTAATCGTGTGGTTTGGTCCTATTAAAAGTTTACTATAATCATACTTATTAGTAACTATTAACCATGGTTAATACAATAAAGGAAAAGAATGGCAACACAGAACATTGGCAAAACCCCACCAAAGGGTAAAGTAAGATTTACAATTACATTATCAGAAGAACAAAAGATGGCTAAGACAAATATCTTATATCATCCTTACAACTTTGTATTAGGAAAGGCTGGTAGTGGTAAGACATTACTTGCAGTACAAATCGGATTGGATATGTATTTCCAACGAAAGATAAATCAAATCATTATAACAAGACCAACAGTATCTAATGAAGATAATGGATATCTACCAGGTTCACTTGATGAAAAGATGGAGCCTTGGTTAGTACCGATTCGTTCTAATATGAGAAAGGTTTATAACAAACCAGCAATATTAGAAAAAATGGAATCTGATGAGAAAATAGAATTAGTATCACTATCACACTTTAGAGGAAGAACTTTTGATAACGCTTGTGTAATTGTAGATGAATTTCAAAACTTAACTAAACAACAACTCAGTATGGTGTTGGGTAGATTAGGTAAAGGTTCTACTATGATACTATGTGGGGACCCTCAACAAATTGATTTAAAATTTCCAAACGATTCAGCAATACACGATGTTGCCAAAGTAAAGGAATCTAAATATGTTTATGCAACAACTCTTTTGGATAATCATAGGCATGAATCATTAGATGAAATACTAAGATTGTTGCAAAATTATTCATAAAATATCCTTATTTATAATTAATATAAATTAAAAAATAAGTACAAAAAAATTAGGTTTTGTCAATTGTTTTTCGTATATTTACTATGTAAATGATTAAAACTTAAAAGATATGACAATTAAAGAATTTTACTTAGAAAATTATCCAACCGATGAGTTGGGAATTGAAATTAAAGAAACCTCAACTTTCTCGGGCTTATTAAATACTCTATTCAATGGAGGTGATGTTTATAGTTACTTTGGTGTAGATGATTCTATTATCAGAGAAAGACTATTTACTAAATTATCTGAAGAACTTGAAACTTCTTACGATTACATATACAACCTTTGGTTAAAATAAAATTTAAAATATGAGAATAGGATACAAAAAATTCAAAGAAATAAAAAAATGGTATGGTTCATCTAGTTTTGAAATCGGATATGGTAAAGAAGGCCTAACAATTAGATTTGGTTATTGGAATCAAATAAATTTAAACGAATTAAAAGAAATACTTCCAGATTATTGTGAAGTAATCGAAACCGAAGTAGATGAAACTGAATTTGGTCAACCAATGTACCACTACGAAGTTAATAAACTTCCTTTTCACTAAAAATAAACACGAAAAGCCATTGTAGTCTCAGCTATTTTTCGTATATTTACTATGTAAATGAGTGATAATTAAACCCTTTAAAATAAATAAAAAATGATAAAAGAAATGAATTTAGGATTAGTAAAAATGAATGAGAGTAAAACTCAACTTTATGGAGTTCAATATTACAAATCTAAGTGGGAAAGAAACTTAGGTGATACCTTAACTATCGATGGAGAAAAATGGTTAGTTGGTATGATTGGAGATACTAAGAACGATGTAATCTCTGCTCTTAATGAGATTGTAAGTAAACAAAACAAAATAGTAAGAAAACAAAAATACTATCAAACTAAAAAAGAGAATATGATTATGAATAATATTCTTAGTGATGTAATGAAAGAATTAAACCTTTAAAATATAAAAAATGATAAAAGTAAACGATAAAATAAAATTTGAAAACAAGTATGGACAAATCCAAGAGGGAATTGTTACCGATAATAACTACCAATGTGAATTTGATGCAGACCTTAATGGTTGTGTTAGAGTATCGGTAGATTATGGTAGTAGTATTATTGGAACTGTAAATACATTAATAGATAAATCACAAATAATTTAAATTTAAAACAATGATAAAAGCAATTAAAAGTAAAATGTTAACTTACCTATTCAAAGATTGGGTAATGAATGAAACTGATTTAGAAACACTACAAGTATCTAAACAATTTATTAAGAAACGAGAAATCGAAATTACTGGTCATATACCTGTAATGGGATTTAGGTCTCATACAAAATAAACAAAATGAAAAATCTTACATTATTTCTTGTCATAATATTAATATTTACTGGCTGTCAATACGAACCCCTTGATTCGGATAGTATAGATAAACCACCAATAACAGAATCAATAAAACTTGAATCTTACTACAATCAAAAAAGTGGAATAGTATTTAGATGGGGAGATTATAGACCAGATGGAGTAGAATCTCATTCAACAAACATGGGTGAAACTAAGGGTAGTTTTGCTGGTGGACAAGCATACTATGATATTAATAAAGATGGGTTTCAAGATATACTTGTCACTTATCATTCCGAATCTAACGAAGCATCAACCAATTGGTATTTAAATTCAGGTGATAATGTAAACTTTGATAAAACTAATTTAATAAATTCATCAACAATAGGATTATCATCATATAAAATTCTTAAAACAGATGTAAATAATGATAACTTGGTAGATTTTATTTTACTAGGCGTAGATGAAACTCAAGTAGGAAACTATGGTGGAAACTTTACAGTTTTCAAACAAATAGATAATGGAACCTTTGATGTTATTGGAATTGAAGATGGGTTTGGTTTATGGTTTCATACTGGAGCAGCTGGTGATTTAGATGGAGATGGGTTTGTTGATGTAGTTGGTGCAACCTATATTTGGTTGGGAGATGGTACCGGAAACTTTACTAACACAGGTATTAGTGTTCATGATTTTGGAGTTGAGCCTGCATTAAGTTATGAAATACTTGATATAAACAAAGATGGGTATAATGATATTGTTGTTGGTACACAAGAAGCAGGACCGGATATGTATGGAAGTACCACAAGTATATTGTTTGGTAAATCAACTTTTGGAGAATATGATGTTGTTTCAATGCCAGATACAGATACAGTATTTACATTAGATTTAGAATTTTTAGATTATGATAATGATGGTGATTTGGATATCTTAGAACTAAGAGGTAGTGTTACTAATGATGGTAGACAATCTAATTACAGTCTTATACATCTCTATATAAACAATAATTTTACTTTTACTCTTGATAATGATTTTTATAATGAATCTCAAGATGGTGCATGGCAACATGGAGATACTGATAAAAACGGTTGGTCAAGATTTAAAATTGATGATATTGATAATGATGGTATTGATGATATCGTAGCAGAAAACTATCAAGATGGCGATTACAATGGTTTAAAAAAGATTGGTGGAGAATGGAAAAAATATCGATTTTAATTAGGATATGTCAAATAAATTTCGTATATTTACATAGTAAATGAGTGATAATAATAACCTTTTAAAACAAAAAAATTTGAAAAAGAAAATAGTTTACATTGATATGGATGGTGTATTAGTTGATTTCGGTAAAGCAATTGAAGATTGGTTTATCTCTCACCCACACTTAGAAGAAAGATACAAAACTTTTCCTGACCACATTCAAGGATTATTCAGAATCGCACCACCAATGAAAGGTGCTATCGAGGCAGTTAAGAAATTACACGAAAGTGGTAAGTATGAATTGATGATTGCAACTGCAGCTCCTTGGGGAAACCCACAAAGTAATAGTGATAAAAGATTTTGGATAGAAGATTACTTCGGTGATATTTTTCACAAGAAAATGTTTATCACTCACAGAAAAGATTTATTGATAGGTGATTATCTTATCGATGATAGAATCAAGAATGGTGCTGGTGAGTTTAGTGGAGAGTTATTGAGATTCGGAGTAGATTGGGAAAATGATAACAAACCAAACGAATATCCAACTTGGGATAGTATATTAGAAAAATTATTATAATGAATAGAAAAGAACAAACAGAAAAATTTGTAATAAATGGTTTAACATTTTGTGGAATACTTCTTATAATATTAGTAGCGTTTTCTTTCCTAACAAGTTGTACAATTGAAGATGATATACTATTATTAGAAGAACCAAACTTAGAACTTGATGGTAGATTGCCAATGGATTCAAATGGATATTATCATTTAGAACTAAACCAAAACACCAATCAAACAATACACACAGTAAGTGGTACTATTAATAATTATTATTCAAACGAACCATTAAAGGTAAGTTGGGATAGTAATCTTAATTGGTCATATCAAGGAGAGGATGTAAGTACATCTAATCAATCATCTTATGTGGTTGATGGTAAAGTTCATAATGTTATAGCACCAATCAATACGATGGTAGGAGATACCTTAATATTAACAGGTACTATTAGAGAATATTTGGTTACTGATAGAATTAAAATAGTACTTGAATGAATACCAAAGATACTCAAGAATGGCCACTAACTCCAATTACTGATGAAACTTTTAGTAATCAAAATTGGGAAAGGTATGATGAAACCGAAATAACAAAAAGTGGAAAAGAGGAAATATATTATTATTATATGTTACCTCTACCAAAAGATAATCCAGATGATAAAGCATTTTGTTTAATATCAACTACAAATGATGAGTATCAAGATTTTGAATTTTTAAAAAAAGGAGAATATTTGGTTGAATTAGAAGGAACCCCATCTTTGGGTATTTGTAGATATGAAGAAGAATTAGCAATATTATATAAGTCATTAACAAAAGAAAATATAGAATGAGAAATTACACACCAGAAAAATTACAGAGTAACTATAACAAGTTTATAGAAGCAATAAAAAAAGTATTTAGTGGAGAAAGATTAGAAAAACTTCTTCATATGTATTCAGATAAAGAATTAGGACAAGAGCTTGCACTTGCACCAGCAAGTGGAAGATTAGCATTTCATTCAGCATATGTAGGTGGTTATGTAGACCATGTTATGAATGTTGCAAGAAATGCATATAAAATGAAAAAGGTTTATGAAGAAGGTGGAGTAAAGGTAGATTTTACTGATGAAGAATTATTCTTTGCAGCATTCCATCACGATTTAGGTAAACTTGGAAATGAATCTGGTCCATTATATTTACCTGAAACTTCTGATTGGCATAGAAAAAATCAAGGTAAAGTATTTAAACAAAATACAGATTTAAATTATATGGATGTTACTCATAGAGCATTACATCTACTTGCAAAATACCAAATTCCATATACAGAAAAAGAAATGTTAGGAATTATGTTAGCAGATGGTTTGTACAATGATGCAACCAAACCCTACTTTATTTCTTTTAATCCAGATTATGGTTTAAAAACTGATTTACCTTACATCTTACATTGGGCAGACCACATGAGTTGTAGACAAGAAAGAAAAGAGTGGGATGATTCAAAACCATTTTAACTGACAAATAGTCATAACTAAAAGTGATTATACTGACACTTTGTCATACTTTTAAGATTGGTATAGATTTGGTATAATATATAGTAAATGTATAATTAAAAAAAAGGAACATTATGTTTTACACAATTGAAGACAATTTCGTAGATAAATTCTTAAAGGATATCTACACAACAAAAACATCTGATAGATTAAATTCACAATTTGAAGCAACAATCTTAGAAGATGGAAAACAACAGGTAACAGTTAATACTATTGGACACAATCCAAAAGATATTACAGTAGATGTTACTGATGAAGCAATCACAATCAAATCTACAAAAGGAGAAGATACTTCTTCGTTTGTTAAGGAGATTGATTTAGTATTAACAGTTGGTACTGATTATGATGGTACGAAAACAACTGCAAATTTTGATAATGGGTTACTTACTCTCCTCATCGATAAGAAAAGTAATAAAAAGGCAAAAAGCCTTAAAATTTCTTATTAAGCACAATTATCAGATGACAGAAGAAGGGAGAGTAAATCTCCCTTTTTTTATATCGTAATATTTATAATAGTACAATAAAATATATCATATATGAAAGATATCTATAAAGATAGAGTTACAAACAACCTTGAATCGTGTATAACTAAAACAAAAGTAGTACATGAAATGATTACAGGCGAAAGACCAGCTGACCCAAAGCAAGCAGGCTCTTATTTACAACAAATTTCAAAAATACTTGAAGATATTCAAGAGATAGTACAACGAGGATAATAGCATGAAATTTAGAACATTACTCTTAGGGTTATCGGCTCTTTTTGTTGCGTTCAATGCGGCATTCTTTTCAGTAAGTGGTTTATCTAAACTATTTGCTGGAGCAGCATTCTCTGTAATAATAATGGCAAGTTCCTTAGAACTAGCTAAACTTATTACCGCTAGTTACTTATACAACTATTGGGATAAGATAAATAAATCATTTAGATTGTATCTAAGTGGTGCAGTTATTATTTTAATTCTAATTACCTCATTAGGTATCTATGGATTTTTAACTTCTGCATTTCAAGATACATTTAATCAATTCAGTATAAAAGAAAAACAATTAGCATTCTTAGAACAAAAAGAAAAGTTTTGGAGTGATGATGTAATAAGATATGATGAAGAACTTAAAAGAATTAGTAGTAACATTAGTACTCTTTCTAATGCGAAATCTCAATCAATCGAAGTACGAGACACCTCGGTGGTTGGGGGCGTTAGACGAACCATCTCTACTTCCGAACTTAGGATTTCACAAAAACGTATTGAAGTTGAAGAGGAGAATCGTAAAGGTGTTCAATCCAAAAGAGAAGTAGCAGCAGATTCACTACAATCAATTCAGATAAAGATATTAGATTTAGAATCAATGGAAGGTGTATCATCTGAATTAGGTCCTCTACAATACCTAAGTGGATTGTTGGATAGACCTATGGATGTTATTATCAATTGGTTTATTCTAATTATTATCTTTGTATTTGACCCCCTTGCAGTTGCACTTGTAATTGCATTTAACAACGCAGTAATGGTTGATAGGGGTATTGTTAAAAAAGAAAAAGTAATTCGTAAGAGAGAGTTATATGATGAGGTACCAGAAGAAGATGATGATAGTGATAACGAAATTACAGAGGAAGATACTTTTGCAGAAGCAGATTTAAACAAAGATGGTATTGTAACCGAAGAAGAAGAAAGACAACATTACGAATCAACTGCTTGGAAAAACTCACATAACGGCAATCCTTACTTTACACACCCTTGGTTTGATTGGAACAAAAAAGAAAGATGGATTAATGATAGAGATGCTATTAACTATTGGTTAAATGTAAAGGGAGGTAATAGAACCGCACTATCTCAATTTAAAAAAGAATACCCAACAGATTTTACTAAAAAAACTTATTAAAAAATTTGGATAATTCAAATAATTTTCGTATATTTACTTTGTAAATAAAACGTAAAACTATATAATATGAATTTAGGTTATGCTTGTATTAATATGACTCTTGGTTCTCAGAAACCAAAAGTTACTACAAATCGTTCAATGATTAAGCGTACATTCTTAGAAAAGGGTGTAAATTATGCTGGTGAATTATCTCTACAAAATGTACGAGATTTATTCACTATCTTAGAATGGAACAATCAACAAAACATCAAATGTTTCAGATTATCTTCGGATATATTTCCTTGGGCTTCTGAATATGGTATTGAAAATTCTCCATACTATTCTCGAATTAAAACAATATTACAAGCATGTGGACAATATGCTAAAGAACATGGTATTCGTATTACTTCACACCCTGGTCCTTTTAATGTATTAGTATCTCCACGAGAGCATGTAGTAGAGAATACTATTAAAGATTTGGAAGTACATGGTAAAGTATTTGATATGATGGGATTATCTCGTACTCCTTATAATAAACTAAATATACATTGTAATGGTGTGTATGGTGATAAGATTTCTGCTATGGATAGATTCTGTAAGAACTTTGAGAAACTCTCGCCAGCAGTACAAGGAAGGTTAACAGTAGAGAATGATGATAAAGGTTCTATGTACTCTGTAAAAGATTTAATGTACATACATGAACGTATTGGTATTCCTATTGTATTTGATTATCATCACCACAAATTCAACACAGGTGGTTTATCAGAACAAGAAGCATTAGAACTTGCAATGAGTACATGGCCAAAAGAAATTACACCAATGGTTCATTACTCAGAATCTAAAAGATTACACGAAGGTAATGAAAAGATTAAAGAACAAGCCCATTCAGATTACATTAATGATTTACCAAACTTATATGGTAACAATGTAGATGTAATGGTTGAAGCCAAAGCAAAAGAATTATCTATACTTCCATATATCAATTCAAATAGATGTGAGTATAGTGGATTATTAAGTACATCAAGTTATGAATAAAATAAAACAACACTTACAAAGATATATTGGGTGGTACTTTTTAGTAGCATCACTTGGATTGATTATAGGAGAAGAATACTTTACAGGTTTTCTTATAGGATTAATAACTCTTTTAAAAATACCACCATTTGATTGGATAGGTAGAGCTATGGATTGGGCTGCTGGTATCGGAGTTTATTGGGGATTGAAACTGAGAAGTTGGAAAGAGAAACAAAATAAACCAATTCAAGTAGTAGTAACAATAGTTGCTATAATCCTAATATTATTAATATGGTGGTTTATGCCAGAATGTGAATTATGTTAAAAATAAAAATATGAAAAAAGAAAAGAAAGTTAGACAGTATAGGTCTAATCAAGGAAGAAGTCCAAAACAACAAAACGAAAATGAAAAAATGATGTTCGTTAGTTGTATGGGATTGTTGATTACAATGTTGGGTATGATTATATATGGTATATTCTCATAATGCCTCAATTAAATAAACCACAAGCAGTTGTTGTAGTTCATAAAGGACCTCGTAAAAATTCTAAAATAAAATTAGAAATATTTGATGATGGAACGAGGGTTGATGATATTATTAACATGAGAAAACTGAAACCACTAATACCAAAACAAAACGAAATATTAGATATGGGTGTGGGAATATCGTTTAAAGAAAAATATAAAAAGAAATACAAATTATGAAAAAATTAAAATTTATTAAGGGATTAGTAATTCCCTTTGGATTATCAGCCGTTCCATTTGGAGCAGCATTAGAACTTGTTAAACAAGGAGAAGAACCAACTGCAATAATTGTAGGGTTATTAACACCAACAATATTAGCAGCATTTATCTTAATCAAACAAATAAAAAATGATTATGATAGAAAAGAAGCTATTCAACGAAGAAAAGCCAAACACTACAGAAGAAAAAAATAAAGTGAAAAAAAAGTTTAAGCATTTAGTAGTAGTTGGACATCCTGACCAAAAATCATTTTGTTATAATGGTATATTCAAAACTATCGTAAGACAATTAAAAAAGAATAATGAAGTATATAAAATCATCGATGTATATGATGATAAACTTCATCGTGATAGAACCGAATTAATTAAGGAGTATAAGAAATTAATTACTTGGTCTACTCATATTTATTTTGTATCACCAGTTTGGTGGTTTAGACTTGTACCAAAGATGGAAACATTTTTTGATGAAGTTCTTACACCAGGATTTGCATATAAGTTTGTTCCTTTGTTTGGACATTATGCTTATCCAAAACCATTTCTTAGTGATAAGAAAGTTAGAACATATATTACACATGGAGCTCCAATGTTACCAGTTGTTACATTATATTTCAATTCAGTTAAGTTAAGATTAGTAATGGGAGTTTACACATTTGTATTTGGATGGAAACCATCGAGGTGGTTTAAAACAAAACAATTCTGGTCAGTTCCCTTTGTGGATGCAAAGAAAAGAGCAAAATATTTACGAGTAGTAAAAGAAGATATTAGGAAAGATTTAGGACTTTGAAATTAAGACAAAACCAAATAGAGCCAGTAGCAATTGGAGTTGAGTTTTTACGAACTCCAAAAATGAAACCATCGATTATCGTAGCACCAACTGCTTTCGGTAAATC
>Ga0181410_1000511_pt1 | contig 17357 bp, 22 predicted proteins | sample 33SPOviralmetaG_FD_130112 | JGI IMG/M metagenome (GOLD analysis project Ga0181410, IMG submission 130112) | Marine viral communities from the oligotrophic San Pedro Time Series (SPOT) site, San Pedro Channel, CA, USA - 33 SPOT_SRF_2012-06-20 | ecosystem: Environmental > Aquatic > Marine > Strait...
AATTCAGACGGCAAAAATTGATTGTCTTTGTACGTTGTAATAAACAAATCCGAATCGTCGCGTTCAATCACTTCATTATAAAGCCAATGCACCGGGTCTGACGGGTTGAAGTCAATAATCAATTCGCCAACGGTCCGCATATTCAATTGACGAAAATCTTCAAACGTTAATTCGTTGGCCTCGTTCAAAAAACAAATATCGTGTTTGGCGCCCCTAATCTTTTGCGGGTCGTCGGTTGATAAGAACTGAACAATCGAGCCGTTGAATTTAAAGGTGTTTTCCGCCTTGTTGTGTTCGCCTTTATAGTAACCCCCCAAGTTTGTAGCAATGGCGATAAAATCGCGTAAAACCGACCTTTTAAGCGCCGGCAATGTTTTCCGCACGATTGATATTGTGATCGGCTTTTTGGTTGTGGTTAACTTATAAATTAAGAATTGGCAAATGGCGTACGTTTTCCCGGAACGCGTCCCGCCCTGATGTACTTTAATTCGAGCCTTTGAATTCAATGTTTGGTAAAATTGAACGTTGCAAAACTCTTTTATTTGTCCTTTGCCGGTGTCCATTCAATGACTTTTGATTCAATGCTTCCGTCCATTTGTATTTCTTGACGTTCAATGAACCCGCGTTTTTTTCCTTTTGTTTTTAAATAGAATATTGTTGCCGTTGTGTTGCCCTCTTTTATTTGTTCGTGCAACTGTGATTCAACAAAATCCAATGTAAGATTTTGCAAATCATCAACCTTTGCCCGGAACACTTTGTCGTTGTTGTAATACTTATAAAACGTTGAACGGTTGCATTTAACTTTTTTGCACGCGTCGGTCACAATTCCCAATGATTGTTCCAACGCTTGAATCAAATTGTTTTTTAATATGTTGGTTTTTGTAGCCATATTGCAAAAATAATTAATTATAAATTGACGAAAAGTGTCAACTAATCTTATTTATTATTATGTAATTAGAATATTTATTTTTCGGTGTACCAAACAAAGGAAATGCCAACGACAAACAAATGAAATTCCAAACAATGTTCGTCGGCGTCGTCGGCTGCTGATTCAACAACAACGTGATCCATTGTTGAATTCCAATAATTAACGCCAATTAAACAACCGAAAATCGGGTAGATAATAGTATTAAAATTTAATCTCATAACTAATAATATTTTTTGTAAAGGTACAAATATAATTCCCAACATTTATTGTTTGCCTGGATTTTGGAATATGTTTCCGGGGACAAAATTCGGGTGCCGCGATTGTTTATTTCAACGCGCAAGCCTTTCAATGTTGGGTGTTGTGATACCTTTATTTCGTTTTTTAAGCACCATTTAAGCGCCTTTTGATGTTCCGGTGTGGGTTGTGTTGCCTTTGCCATAATTAAAACGGGATATTATCTTTTATTACTTCAAATTTTTTAGTTTCCAAATCAATGTCTTTGTAAATCCCGCCATTGTTGAAATCCGGTGCAATATCAAAATCGCCCAATTGTCCATTTTCTTTTCGTTTGACTTTTTCAATATATATTTTAACCACGTCGGATTTGAATTTAGTACGTTCACCAATGCAGCGGTAAACAATCAAACCGTTGTAGGCCTTATTGAAAAAATCGGCGGAACCGCTAATGTCATAAAGCGTTGGTTTTTTATACCGTCCATTTTCGGATTCTATTTTGCGGGGGTGCGCCACCAAAAACAAATGCGTGTTTGTTTGTTGACAAAATTGTGTGATTTCAGAAAGCGCCCGCCCAATATATGAATGGTCCCGTTGCGCTGAATGGTCTAACATATTCCAGGGATCAATGACGCAAACGTTGATTCCCTTTTGGAATACTAATTCTTTAAAGGCGTTTAATATCCCTTTTAGCGTTAAATTTTCTAAATCTATTTTAACCCAAAAAAAATGGTCTTGAATGAAATCTTTTGTTTGGTTCAATTGGTCGTTGTTGCAATTGGTTTCGTTTAATTTATTTGCGATGCGTTTAATATGGCCCTCGTATGGAAACGATTCCGGTGCAAACATAGCGCAACGCATATCGTATTTTAACGCCATATTACAACAGATTTGATCCATTACGTCCGATTTTCCCGAATTCGGAATTCCGGTCACAACGGACCATTGTCCCAATTCCATTTTGAAATAATTATCGGCGTTTGGCAAACCAATAGAATAATTTTTGACGCCGTTTTCGTTATAATTTAAAACGGAATCCCAAATATTATCTAAATTCAACACGCCTTCCAATGGGAAGTTTTTAGCCGTTTTAATGACGTTTCGCAAAGTTTCGGCACCTTTTGTCGTCAATATCTCGTTGGCGTCCTTAAAAGCGCCGAAATCAACGTATTTGCAACGATAAGCGCCGAAGCGTCGCGCCAATTCATTGCGTAATTCAATACCGGGGTTGTCATTGTCGGTGCAAAGTATGATTTCTTTTTTGTCTTTGAAGTATTCAAAGCAGTTGTCCAAATATTCCAAACGTTGATTTCCTTTTGATGCGCCGTTCGGAACGGAACAAACGGAATAAATCCCGGCCTCGTGCAATGACAATGCGTCAATTTCGCCCTCAACAATGAATATTTTTTCCATTGTTTTGATATTATCCAGGCCGTAGAATATCAATTCAGCACCGGAAACCATTTTGAAATTCTTTTGGCCGTCACGATATTTGACATTTACCAAATCATTTTCGCGGTAATAATTGAAATTAATCGCGCGGCGTTTTTTACCTACTTGCGGAAAGTATTCCAATGATTCGCCAATTTTCCAATGTTGAAGCGTTGGTTCTGAAATGCCACGTTCACCAAACCATTTGACAACGCGTTCGGTCAAATTGACTTTTATTTTTTCAGGACGGACAAATTCTTTTTTCTTTTCAAATTTAGTTGTGCCGGAAAACCCGCAGTTGTGACAATTGAATAAACCTTTGTCAATATCAACGGACAAACATTTGTCGCGTTTGTTTTTTCGTGTGTGGCTGCATTGTGGACATTGTGTTTTTATTTTACCGGTCGATTTGTTGCCGATGTCAATGCCGAAATCGTTAAATGTTTTCATTGTTTATTGTTTTTCAATTGCTAAACTAAAAAAATATTTTAAATTTTAGGTAAATAATAAAATAAATTTTTAATGTTTTTTAAATCGGTGTTTTTAATTTCAAAATTTGATGTTTTCAATGGAAACGTTGTTCCGTCTTTTAATGTTCTGATTGTGCCTTTTTTTATCAACGTTGCAACTTTTAACAATTCTTTTTTGCCAATGTAACCGCAAATTGTCAATTCATTTTTTCGCTTGTTTAGTGAACAAAATATATAAATATCACAATCATATTTTATTTGATGCACCACGAAATTGTTGACAAAATAATCTCGAACGTCAACGGTTCGTCCCATTGTTTTAACGTCAATTTTTAGGCCTTTATATTCAAAATCAAAACCGCCGTCAAAACCATTTTTAAATTCGTGATCAAAACCAAACAATCGTTTCACCATTATTTCACCAATCAATCCAACGAATTGTTGTTCTTTTGAACCGTTTCCCTCGAATCGGTTGCCGATATTATGTTGATTGACGAAATGCCAAACATCATTTTTTAGTTTTTCCGGGATTTTGAATTTTTTATAATTCATTCAAAACGTATTTTTTTAATTCCTGGAATTCGTTTGTCATCATCAAACCACGGATTTGGAATTCGTGAATGTCGCCATTTTTAGTTTTGGCGCCGATTTCCTTTTTTCCGTTGGACGGGTTTTTGTATATAAAAAATTCTTTTAGGTTTTTAATTTTAGTAAACCCAACCGGTTTTTGTTTGGCTTTGTGTTGGACCATAAAACGGTCAATGTATTTGATTCCGTTTTTGTCGGTGTTTCTTAATTTTAGAATTGATAAAAAATTGTTTTGCCAAAACTCATCATTTCGCAAATTTTTAGAAATGTTGTAAACCTCGCGCAAATCGTAACCGTCCAACCTTTGCAATTTGTCCAAACAATCCAACCATTTAATTTTTTGGGTTTCGGTTTTTGGGCGATATTTTAAATCAAATAATGCTGCAAAATGCGGAAACGCCGTTTTCGTTTTATCGTCAAATTGGCGCTTTTCCGATTTTGTGGTATATTCTTTTTTTAGTATTTCTTTATTAGTATAGTTTATATTAGTATTACTTTGTTGCGGATTTACCGCAGCGGTAAAAACCGCCGCGGTTTTTCCGGCGCCGGTTTTTCCGGTTGCGGTGTCATTTAGATGATAATTATATCCCGCGAATTTTCCGCCCTTGCGAACTTCAACGCGCACCAAAAAACCCGTTTGAATCAATTCTTTTATTCTTTTATTTATGGCGTCTTTGCCCTCTTTAAAATGGCCGCAAATGAATTGCACGGTCATTTCGGTGTTTGAATCGTGGGAAAAAAGCCAACAATATAAACCGGTCGCAGCTGCTGAAATGCCTTTGTGTCTAAATATAGCATTCGGAACAACCGTAAACCGGTCAAATTTTTTTGGCTTGAAAATCTTATTGTATTGCATATTTAAAAAAATAACCCTATCAAATCAGCGGTCGCGGTCGCTTCATCAATAGGGTTTTGGTAAAATTTTAATGCCGCGACGCAAAAAACAAATTTATAAAAAATAACTACAAAATCAAATTGTATTTTATATGATCGCAAAAGGAACGTAAATCGTCAAATATTTTTTTCAGTTGTTCCAATTCAATGTCGCCGTCCTCAAATTTATACCATAGTAACTCAATGAACAAATCAAATTCAACGCGGGTTGATTTGCCTATGTAATTGTAAGAAACCGCGATGTCGTCCGGTGAACTTTGTGTGAAACGAATTTTTTGATTTTTATCATCAAAATATATAGTGTGATATTTCATTTTTGTGGTGTGATTTTTAATTCATTTTTAAAATATTTGTCTATTGTTTCAATACATTGTTCCAAATCATTTGACCAAATCGCCGCCCAATTGCAGTTTTCAAGCCATTTAAGCCACTTTTTTTGCCTTTCCGTGGGTTTGTTATATTTATATTTTAATTCAAGCGCTAAACCGCTGAAATTGGCGTTTGGCGTAAATATCAATAAATCCGGAATTCCTGGCTTTGTCCCTAAATATTTCATTTTGTATTGTTCGAATGGTGTTCGGCGTCCCTCATTCATTGGGTGTGTGAATACCGCATTCGGATATTGCAGTTGTAAATAGTTAATTATTGCGCGCTGCATTTTGTCCTCACCTTTTAAATATTTTGAATAGGGATTCGCCATTGGTTTTTTATTTTTTACGTTTCTTAAAATACAAATATCCCAAAAAACACAACGCAAAACAAACCGGACACGGGTGAAAAAATGCCGGATTCACGATTTTTGTTTTTTAATTATGACAAAGCCATTTTTTTTAAGCATCTTTTTGGCCTTTTCAATTTCTTTTTGTTGGGTTCTGTACGCGTCAAACGTTTCGTTTTCAATCGCGTTTGTTTGGTTTTTATAATTCATTTTTGATATTTTTTAAGTTGTTTTTTTAATACGTCGTTTTCAATTAATAATGTATTGTATTTGTAAAGTAATGATTCGGGCGTCATTTTTTTGGTTTCATAGCTGCTTAAAATAATCATTTTCAACGCCTGAAAATCAACGCGGAAAAAATCATCAAACCGAATCCAATTATCCAAATTCGCCAAACCATAAAGAACGGACGCGTGATCGCGTCCAACGGCCGCACCGATTTTTTTAACTGATTTTTTGGTTGTGTATTTTGCAAGCCAAAAATAAACGGCGCGCGCCATAACCAATTCACGTTCGCGGGTGTTTTTTGTGATGTCACAATTGAAATGTTTGTTGACTTTTTTTATTAAATATTCTAATTCCATAATATCACAAAATTAAACTTCCGTCGTCGTGAAACTCATTCCAGGTGAAGCCGGAAACAATACCGGTGTCACAATATATTTTCCAATCGTCAAACGCGCGTTTCCACGCCTTTCGGCCTTGTTCAATCATTTCGTCGCTTAATGTGTAAACTTCAACCGTGAACGGGTAATTTGTTTCAACCGCAATAAATTTAAAGTTGTCAACGCCGCATTGGTCCATATAAAACGCCGCTTGTAAATGATAGGCGTATTTGTAAACGTCCCGGCGAAACGCAACGGGTGAATTGTCTTGGCACGTTTTGACGTCCGATATAAACCCCGAAACGCGGTTCAAACAATCCGGACGGACGCGAACGTCCAAACCGTCGTGTTTGCCGTAATGCGACAATTCAATTTCGCCTTGACAATATTTTTGCGCCAAATCGTGATTGCGAAAGTTTTCCAAAATTTTGGTGATTTTTTCGTGATCGTCAAATGAAACAATTTTTTTGCCGGCGGCCTTTTTTTGTTCCATTTCAAATTGTTCTTTTCCGGCTTTTGTACGGCGGTCAATTTTCGGCATAACGTGAAAGTCCTTATAATACATTTCCGGTTCCAACATTGCGCAATGAACCGCCGTTCCCAATGCCATAGCGGAACTTTCAAACGGTTTTTGGTTAATGAAATGATAAACCGATTTTTTATAAATAGCTTTTAACCCCGACGCGCTGATTCCCGGCGACGAATGATATTTTTCATTTGAATCAAATTGTGTTTTCATAAATTAAAATACTTTTTTAATGTGTTCATTCTAATTCCTTTGTCATTTATTATTGCAATCCTATTTCTAAAAGGCGAACTCGTCAAACGGTACTTTTGACCATAAGTCAAATATTTGCTTTCGCTTCCGCCAATATATATCACAAAATCATTTCTTTTATATTTATCAAATTGTGTTTTCATTGTTCTATTATTTTATAGTTGTTTATTTCTTTAATGATTTTCTTTAAATTTTTATTTTCCTTTTGAAGCCTTGAAAGGTTGTTTTGCAACGCGTCAATTCGCCAATAAAGGAACTCTAATAAATTTTCCATTTTGTTAATTTTTTATAAAACTAAAAATATATTTTCAATTTGCAAAATTATTTTCAAAAAAAAACGGCTTCATATCTGAAACCGCTTTTCGCTTTGTTTGTCATTTTGCCGATTAAAAGGGCAAATCGTCGGACGTTTCGGCGACCGGGGCCGCTTCCGGCTTGACGTATGGATCGGACAATTTGATTGAAAAAAACTTTCCTTTTGCGCCCTCTTTTATCCACGCGGCGATTTGTTGATTTGTGCCGTCTTGTAATTTAATCGAACCGGAATAATCGGGTTGATTGTCATTTGTTTTGTTGGTGTTTTTGAATAAACTTCCATTTCCATTGTTGTGTTCGTATGCCATTTTTATTGATTTTAAATATTAAATTTTTGCTTTATTTGTTCGCGGTATTGTTTTTTAATTAAGAAGCCGGCCAATACCTTTTCCGCTTGTTCCTTTGTTGCTTTCATTGTCGCGTTGAATTGCGCGTCCGTTAGCCATTTTTTGCCGTCTTTAATTTTCGTCTTTTCAGCGCTTTGATTTTTAACGGCGTTTTGAACTTCATTCGCTGATGCGATTGACGTATCAATTCCAATACCTAAATAACCCAACGCCCGGCCCAATGCCGACGTGAAACCATTTTCAACAAATGACGTTTTGTTTATATATGACGAATCGCGATACTCTTGTGAATGCGCCGAAGCAATTTCAACGCCTTTGTCGTCGCAAATAGCAACTTTAAAAACGCCCTCTTTTGCGTCAATGTGGACCAATGATTCTTTTATTTGCCAACCGTCAAATGTTGGTTCGCTTCTAAAATATTTTAGACGTTCGTTGACGGTGATATATTCCCGCCCTTTTATGTTTATTGTTTTCATTTTATTAAATTTTAAAGGTGATTAAATGTCCAGGATTTCAGAAATTCCAAAACCGGCGTCGCTTAAAATAGTGACTTCGGCAATTGTGAATGAATCCGGATTTTGCAAACGTGATTTTAATGTTGGCATTGTGCAATTAAGCAATTCGCAAACATCGTAACGTTTTAAATTTAAGCGCTTTAATTCCGCTTTGAATTTATTTTCAAACATATTTTTCAAATTTTGTTGGCAACAAAAGTAAAAAATTTCTTTTAAATAAAAAAAATATTTTCAAAAAAAAACCGCCGCAAATCAATAAAGAAATCACGACGGCCGACAAACAAAGCAAATGTTTTATCGATACGAATTAGTTGTTGTAACGTCGTCATCATCGTTTGGAACGTGCGACGTGATTTTGTATTCATTTTTTTTAACGTTATATGACAACCCGTCAATGATTGCCGGTTGTTCGTTTTCTGTTTTTGTGGCAAAATTCACCCATAATTTATTGTGAATTGACAAAGGTTTTCGCCTTGAATTTCTAAAAAGACCGTCGTATCTTTTGACAAAACTTCTGAAATCATTAGCGATGTTTTGCGTTGTGACTTCGTACGTTTTTTTAAATAAAAATCCGCCCAAACCGGTCAAATTGTCCCGTGTTCGTGCTAAATTACGATTCAACGTTCGACGTGTGTTTGTGCTTAAATATTTCGTGAAATTTTTTGTTGTTGTGGTTGTGGTTGCGTTTGAAATCGTTGTTTTTAATGTGACATCATCAACCGACCGCGCGTCGTCCGGCTTGATTGTTTTCATATTATCAAAATAGGTTGTCACATAGGTTGACGCCGTTGTTGTTGTGTTTAATAAAAACGCTTCCATTGTAACGGCCGTTAATGTGGCTTGGCTTGGACTTTGATCGATTCCGTTATTACTTAATTTTTGACTAAATTTTTTGAACAAATTATTTTCCGAACTTGTTAAATTATTTACAACTGGCAATTGTTGAAACGGACTAAAATTTGTAAATTTTTTCGCGTCGGAATCCCAACCATAAAAATGTGTTAATTGTGGCGTCACAAAATCCAAACGTAAATCAATTTTAAATGAAACGTTTGCTTCAATACCAATGGCGCTTGATTCTTCTACTAAATAATAAAACTCCAATCCGAATTGGTTCAATTCCTCAAAGAAATTCGCAACGTCTATTGTTCCAAAACTTTGAAAATTCATTATCTTTATATTTTCCGGGGTTTTTGGCGCGGTTCCGGTCAACCTCAACGCCTTTTTGCCCTTGAATTTAAAATCGGCGTCAACAACTTCGGCGTAACTATTCAAAATGGTCCAATCGCTTGCGCCATATTCAAAGCCGGAATTGTAAAACTCACCCCGCAAATTGTTTTGTTTTGACTTTACAACAATAGAATTAAGCGGTTGCAAATATTCAACATTAAAATCGCCGCCAACCGGTGTCAATTCTTTTGGTGCCACCAATACAACCGGTTCGTTGATCGTGTCAACAATAGCGCCCAAATAATCATGACGTCTATTTTTTACGCGTTCATTATGCGTTGAATTTAGTTGATTAAAAATATCGTTTTGAATCCCCGTCGGAACCGCGTTGTTTGATTGTAAGTAAGCATAAATTGAATCTTTGACCGTAATGTCAAAAATGTTTGACGCTTCAACAATATACCATTTGCCAAACGACTGAAAAATCCTTTGATTGTATAAACCTAAAATCAATTCCAATTGTTCCTTTGCGTTAAAAATATCAAAATCGTTTGCCAATTCTTGCGTTGCAAACATTGTCGCATTGTATGGAAAAACCGAATCGGTTGATCCGTAATTGTAACCGGCAATAATATTCCCAAAATTAATGTCATTAATGCAATTAATTGGAATGTCCAAATCTAAATTTTGCAAAATCAATGCAATTCGCTGAATGTCGTTGTAGGAATTATTATTTGATGACGAATAAAAATCGGCAACCGTGCCGTCAAAATCTGAAAGTGTCCCCAAACCGTCAAACGCGTTCAAAGTAATTTCAAACGGCGGCGATTGTAGTGATTCGCGGAACCTATCAACCACCAAAAAGCCGGTCCAAAATAAACCGAAATCGTTGTGAATGTTATTTGAAATTTGAGTTTCAATACAATTCAAACTTTCTATTATTCCCGAATCATTGAAAACCCTTTTTTGATAAAACGTTGAATCTTTGAAAAACTTTGTTTCGTTTTCTAAACAATCAAACGATTCAATGAACCCATTGTCCGCAACAATTCGCGTTTCAAAATCATCAACAATTGGTTTGGAATAATAAACATTTACTTTGTATTCGCGTTCGTCAAACTTGTAAAAATCATCATAAGAAACCGAATCGGTGACAAACAATTTTAATTGACATTTTGATCCGATAATTGATTTATAAAAATCGTCTGATGATTGCCACGAAATTTGAACGGGATTTGAACCCCCGATAATTGGCAAAACATCACCGGAATAATTTTTTTTAAGTATTTCAAGTTTTTTTGGATACCCCAAAACGTCCGAAAATTCAAGCCTATATTTTACGCCGTATGCCATAAGTTGTTTTTAATATATTCGTCCGGCCGTTTCATTGGCGCGTTCAATCGCAATCAATAAGTCTTGACCGTCAACCCTCACGTTTCCGGTCACGGTTAAATTTCCACCACCGGCGCCACCAATCATTGATTGCAGTTTGTTAAGTGGTGCAATGACTTCCGGATTTTGTCGCGCGCCTGGATATTCACCAACCAATCCCATTGTGGGACCGCTAACAATACCACCGTCCGCAAATTTAGAAAACGAACTTGTCACCAATGCAGTTGCACCCGCTATCAATGCCGGTAAAACAAACGCCGCGGCCGGTCCAAAACTTTTTGACGATTCGGTTGCGCCGGTGATTGCGTTGGACATTGCAACCTTTAAATTGTGTCCGACAATTTTCAATGCGTCTTTTGCAAGTGTTCCAATAAATGCACCCGTTGCCGATTGTGCGCCGCCAAACATTTGCATAATTGAATTACCAATGGCGCCAAATGATGCGTCAATTTGTTGACCAATGTTTTGCATTAATGACAATGCTTCTTGTTGTGCCAACAAAAACCCTAAAAAACGCGTTTTCTTTTGTTCGTAGTTTTCGGCCTCTGTTTCGCCTTGTATTGCGTTAAATTCCGCGTCGGTTGTGATTTGTTGTTCTTTGTCCGCCGAATCGATGCCTTGCATTTCTAAAACGCTTGCGGCTTTTACTTCTTTTCGCTTGTTTGCGGTGTCAACGTCACTTTGAACAATTGCGTTGTTTGTTTGTCGGTGTTTTTCCAACAAATTGGCAAAATCAAATCCGGCGTCATCATCTTTTTGAGAATCTTTTTCTTTTGATTCCAATTCAATTTGTTGTTCTAAAACATTTTTTCGTTCATTTAATAAAACAATATTTTCTTGTAATCGTTTTTTGCCTTGTTTATATGCGCCCAAAGATATTCGACTTCTTTTTGCTTCTAATTCGGCCAATTCGTTTTCTGAATTTTTTAATTCTTCATTGACTTGAACAATGTCCAATTTGCCAATTGACGCCGCCGTTGCTTCTTTTTGTGCTTTTTTGTAATTTCTTAAAGCTAAAACAACCGCAGCAATTGCGGCCGCAACCGCTAAAATTGGATTTGCCAACATTGCAGTTGTTAATAATCTAAAACCAACCGCAGCAATTTTCAAAATTGGTCCCAACGCCGTCAATCCGGTCATTAATTTACCAAACATTATCAATATAGGTCCGGCGGCGGCTAAAATACCGGTTAATGCCAAAACAAAACTTTGCGTTCCCGGTGATAAATTTTTGAAACTATCGGACAAACCTTTTATAAATTTTGACAACTTCGTAATTCCTTTAACAACCGCCGGCAAAATAATTTGTCCGATTTCCATTAGAGAATTTTTCATTGTTGCCATTCCTTGCGCAAATTGAAATGACGCCGAATCGGCGGTTTTATTGAACGCTTCGTCGGTTGCGCCCATTGTATCGCTTAATGCGTCGAATATCTTAACATTGTCCGCGGCGCCTTTTCCGGTTAAATCCAAAACCCCTTTTAACGCCCGAATGTTTGGAAATATTGCCGTGGCGTCCATTCCGGCTTGTTCTAAACGAGCCGACAAATCCAACAATGTAGGCATTAAACCCCTTTCGGCTAATGATTGCGAAACTTCCTCTTGCGATGTTCCCAACGCCAACATTGCCTCGGCGCTTTGTTGTGTTGGTTTTTTTATTGATGCTAAAATTGCGGTTAATTGTGTGGCACCGTTTGCCGCGTTTGTTCCCGTTCTTGACATTGCCGCCAATGCCGCGCCGACTTCATCAAATCCAACGCCCATATTTGACGCGATCGGAATGACGCCGCCCATTGCACCGGCTAATTCGGACGCTTCCAATTTTCCCTCGCGAACCGCAGCAACCAAAATATCGGTTGCACCGGTTGCGTTTAAATTTTCAACCCCGTAAGCATTCATCGCGGACGTTGCCAAATCGGCAATTGTTTTTGTTTCACCCAATCCAACCGCGGCCGCTTTTAAAGAAGCATTTAAAACGTTTGTTGCCTCGGCACCTCTTAAACCCGCGGACGTTATAAAAAACAATGCTTCACCGGCTTCGTTTGCGCTTCGACCGGTTTCGGTTGCCATTGTTTTTGCGGCTTCGCCCATTTTTGCAACTTCATCAGCAGCAATACCAACCAATGATTCGATTTGCGTCATTGACTTATCAAAATCCAAAGCCAATTTTGTTGCAGCGCCGCCCGCAGCGACCAAAGGCAACGTCAAACGTGTGGTCATTGATTTGCCAACGCTTTGCATTTTAGAACCAAAAGATTGTAATTTTGAACTCGCGGAACTTAAAGCATTTTTAAGTTTCGACGAATCGCCGGTGATGTTTAATTTTAAATTTGATTCGGCCATAAAAGGAATATTTTAGACAAAAATACAAAAAAAAAGACGCATTAAAATTTAAAAAATTTTTTCAATTTTATACGAAGGTAAATTTTGACTGTTGAATGTTCTCGAATTTTTGGTATATATATACCGCAGCAGTATAAAAACCGCTTAAAACGGCTAAAAAGCGCCTTAAATCAAATGTCCGTTTTCGGTACTTTTGCCGTTTTTTGTAATTATTTTAACGTCTTTTTGTTCGTCATTTGTTTGGCTTTTAATTCAAACGCTTCCATTTGTTCCCGTGTCGATTTTGGTTTGGCGCGTTCAATTTGACGTTTTTTGTCAACCGGCAATTCAAACAATTGTTCCGGTTTCAACATTTGCGATTTCTTTTGACATTGGACATTGTGAATCATTGCGGCCAAATACCGCGTTTGTTCCCATTGCAAATTGATGTTGTTGTGATAATGTTCGGCGATCAATCCGTTTTCACGCCACGTTTGCCGCCAAAAATCGTTTGGTTTTATGCCAATCAAACCGATATAATAATCGGTTAAAGTTTCAAAATTTACTTTTTTGACGGCTTCACCTTTCCCGGCTTTTCCATTTCGGCGTTTAATGAGTTGCCCAAAATTTTGGATTGCAACATCGCGTTCACAATGTCGTTGATTGTTTCCGCTTCCAAATCGTCCAACCACGCACCAACGGTGAAAATATTGTAATCAACATCGTTTCCGTTTTCCTGGTCGTTTGCCAATATTGCGGAATAAATAAGCGCCCGCAATCCCTTTAATGATATACCGTTTTGAAAAACGTTTCCGATGTCTTGAAGTGAAATTCCCATTTGTTCGGTAAATTCCGACCAAAAATTCATTGAAAAATGAAGTGTTCGTTTTTTGCCACCGACATTGATGTCAATGTAGCCTTTTTGTTTGTTTGCCATTTTTGTTGTTGTTTGTCGTTAATAAATAAAAAAGCCACCGCCAAAAATATGACGGCGGCAGAAAATAATAAACTTTAAATTTTTTAGTTTGTGGACTTGGTGATCGCGCCGGTGATTGTAAGCGAACCGGAATAAGTGGTTGCCGCTTCCATTTCGCCGGACATTTCAACAGATGTTAAAAATGCTTCGGCGGTATATATAGCGTCCCCGCTTTCAGTTGTTCCAAATACACAAGTTAATTGTGTTCGAGCCAATAAGAAATCGGCCATTTCAATTGCGTTTGAAGTATCGTCATAAGCAATTAAACCCTCGAATGATATTTCACCGCCTTTAACTCCGGCGATATATTCTGAAAATCCGGCGGAATCTTTTGTTGTCGCTTCCGGCGTGTCCATTGATAAAGATAAAGAACAAGATGTCGTGTGTCCGACCGTTGTTCCCTCAATTTTTAATAATAAGTTTGTCCCGTTAAAAACTCCCGTTGTTGCCATTTATTTATTTTTTAAGTTTATTAAATTTTTTGTAAATATACGAATTATTTATTTTAATTATTTGATATATTTGACGCCCATAAATGCGTGAACGCCCTCATCGTCCAAAACAATTTCATAATCGGCCCATAAATCCAACGGCAAATCGCCCTCAATTTCTGTTTCCTCATCAACCGGACGGATTGAATCGCGCCAAAGGACATCAACGGAATATTTTTCCGCAAATTCCGGCGCTTGTATTTGTTCGCCCTCGTCATTATATTCGCCTTTTTTTGTGCAAATAAAACCCAACTTCACAATTGAATTTTTGTGTGCGGGGTGTTCGTTGCCCTCGTCGTCTTTTATAACGCCTAATTTTTTAATGTATTCGTCCGCTTTTTTTTCGTTTGGAAATTCGTATTTTTTAACTATCATTTTTATTTATTTTAAAGTGTTGTTAATGTTGTTAATTCGCTTGTTGTCAATGCTTCGTCAAATATAGCGTGCGCAAACAATTTCCGCGTTGAATTGCTTGATGTTGATTCGGCAAAATCTGAAACGATTGCTTCGCCATTTAAAACGTCAAAATCACCCGTGACCGTTCCGGCTTTTATTTGTGATCCATTCAAAAATATTTTAAAAGAATTGCCAAATAAACGAATCGCCAATTTATTGCGCTGAAAAAATGGTATTAAATTTTCACTTGACGTAATTAATGAATTTGCCGTCCCATTGTTTGACGCTGCACGTACATAAGCAAAATAATTTGTTCCGTCTTTTTTTGTGTTTAATCTCAAATATTTTGTCAATCCGGCGTTTGTGGCGGCATATAAGCGTTGAAAACTTGCGGTGAACGTGTCAATTTCAAAATCAAAATAAAACGTCGCATCGGCGCCCAAAGTGAATGTGGACGTATTCACACAATCGTCAAAATTTCGCGTGACCATATCGGCTTCGGTTTTTATATATGTACTTGCGCCGACTAATTGTTCAACCTGGCAACCCCATAAATAAACAAATGACGTTGACGTTGGATTTGTTGCGTCAATAACGCCGTTCGATGATCGCGGCGAAAAGGTGGCGCTAATTGTTGAAGCGGTGTCCGTTGTGTAATCAAATTGTAAACGAAACCACCCGTTGCCGTATTCCTCAACTTTTGTGTTTCCGGCGGTGAATGTTCCGGTTGCGGTGTATGAAAATATTGTTTTTGTACTAAATTGAAACTTTGCGTCAACGCGGTTTGGATAAGTTCCGGTTGACCTTAAAGCAAAGTAATCGCCTTCACCTTGTTTAACAAAAACCGATGTTGTCATTTGATGAACCGCCGCCGAAACTTTTAATGAAGCGTCTTGAATATAAGCCGCCGATGTTGACGTTCTTAAAATTTTGTCGGCGTTTGTTGTGCCGTCCGGTGATGTGATTTGATTCGCCGTTGCGGTGATGTTTACTTTGCCCCATTCTGCATTGTCAAATTCTTCTGATCGGATTTGTCTATTGGTTCGCGAACCCTCAATAAGTAAAGACGGACAACCGCCATTGTAATGATTCAAACGCGGAATATTAGCGCTTTTTGTTTCGATTAAACCGCTAACATTTTGACGCGTTGCGTCGTCACCGGTACGCGCAAACGTGAAATCAAATGCGCCGGAACTTGGAAAAATTGAATAAACTTTTGCGGACTTGTAACCGGACGGAATTAATAAAAATTTTGCTTTGTCTAAAATTGCCATTTTTGTAGTTTGTACAAAAATACAAAATTTTACAATGTTATTTTATGAAGTCAAACATTGAAGTTCCGCATCTGTTAATGCTTCTTTAAATACTGCAACGGATTTGACTTTTCCGTAAAAATCGTCTGAACCGTTTCCAGCGTCAAAATTTAATCTGTCTAATCCAATTAATGTGAATGTGTTTGTATGGGTTTTTGCTTCTTGACCGTCTACCCATAACGCAATATCACCTGATTTATACTTTATAGCAATTTTTGAATAATTTGTAATATCGGTCAATGCTTTGGTGGAATTGACAATAAGAACACCATCAGCCTTAATAAATAAATTAATTTGATTTGTAGTTGTTCTATATCTTAACATAACTCTATTGTCGGTTGTTCCGTCACTTAATGCAATACCTCTAAAAGTTAAATCATCAGCCAAAGCAGCTATTTCAGCATACAATACCCCCTCGGTTGAGTTTATTAAATCGCTTGAACCTGAATTGTTGCATACGTCTGCATCTCTTGTAACTCCGTTTACTTCTCCGTTTGTTGGTATGTAAGAAGTTGCAAATGATTGTTGTTCTAATTGTGCGCCATAAACGTAAACATATCCCGCACTCGCAATTCCTAAATGTTGCGGGTAAATGTAAAAATTAGTGTTTGCACCAGTGAAAGTTACAGATATTTTATACCAATCGTTTCCGTAATCTTCAATAGTTCTTGACAAGTAATTTGTTGCACCTATAAAAGTTCCATTTGTTAAATCAACAATCAATCTTACATCAGTTCCCGATAAACCACGTAATGAAATTCTGTCATTTGTTCCTTTTTTCGCAAAAACACTAAAAGTGTTCACTCCGCTTGTAGCCGATATGGTTTGAAGAATTTGTTGATATCCCGATGTTCCGTTTGTTTCTATTTTGGAAGCGTCATTGTTCCCCGTTAATTCATTAATTTGTGAGGCCGTAATTGTAACCCCCGAACTTGCGGTCCATTGACTAAAATCTTCTGAATAAGGTAATAAATTCGTGGACTGCGGTTCTAACAACAAACTCCCATTTCCATCTGTATAATCTATTCTTGGTAAGTCTGTGTCGTCTGTTATTTCTATTATGCTTACGTTGTCTATTGAGCCATTAAACCCGCTACCTGTTGTCAACCCTTTAACTCTATAAGACGTTTTATTAGCATCAGAAACAACTTCAATCACTTTTGTCCCACTACTTGTGATTGTGGCAACGTCTTGGGCTGCGGCACCTACAAGCTGAAATTTAGCACTCCCTGATATGTATTCTACATCGAAACTAATTCTATATTTTTTGTTTAATAATACCGAAGAAGTTGATTGTGTTAAAGATTGATTACTTGCGTTTACTGCAATTGCTTTACCATCTCCAAAACTCCAACCAGTTCCTAAAGTCCAATAATCATTTGGATCAACTTGTTTTACTGATACGTTGTCTATTGTAAAAACTGCATTTGACGAATTACAAGCAAATTGTATGCTTACATCAGATGAAGAAGGT
>Ga0181410_1000512_pt1 | contig 17325 bp, 36 predicted proteins | sample 33SPOviralmetaG_FD_130112 | JGI IMG/M metagenome (GOLD analysis project Ga0181410, IMG submission 130112) | Marine viral communities from the oligotrophic San Pedro Time Series (SPOT) site, San Pedro Channel, CA, USA - 33 SPOT_SRF_2012-06-20 | ecosystem: Environmental > Aquatic > Marine > Strait...
AGGAAGGATGAATTTGATTCACCTGATCACAAAGGTAGTGGTGTTAATATGGATAGTAACTTTCTTGAGTTGCTCGACAATGCTCGTGAAATTGCAGGGATACAATTTAAAATCAATTCAGGCTATCGTACAAAAGAAAGAAATGAAGAAGTCGGTGGAGTTCAAAACTCAAGTCATCTCATTGGAGTTGCAGCCGATATTGCAGTTAGATCAGGTAACGAAAGATACATTATTCTTAATGCACTTATCAAAGCAGGATTTAAACGTCTGGGGATTGCTAAATCTTTCATCCACGCAGACACTGATTCGTCTAAAAATAATTCAGTCTGGACATACTAATACCGTAGGAAGTACTTTATGGCTGAAAAGAAAAAATTCAAGGATACACAAGTAGGTCAATTCCTTTTAAATAAGATTCCTGATGTAGTTGGCGCAGTTGCAGGAAATACAGCAGTTGGTAGTGTAATACAGGCTATAATAGGTGGATCGGAAATGTCTGATCAAGACAAAGAAATTGCTTTAAAAAAGTTAGAATTAGAACGTGCTGAAATAGATGGTACTACAAGACGTTGGGTGGCTGATGCTCGGAGTGGATCTTGGTTAGCTTCTAATGTAAGACCTTTAGTTTTGGTTTTTCTTACAGTTAGTTATGTAGTAGGATGGTATCTTAGTTATCCTTTAGATTCTATTACAGGTCTGCTCTCGATTGTCATTGGAGGGTACTTTGGAAGTCGTGGAGTTGAAAAAGTCTTTGGAAACTCTAAGCATAAGTAATGGCAAAAATTCAAATTAGTACTTATATTAAAAAAAGTATTAAAAAAAAAGGAATACATAGTAAGAAAAAAACTAGTGGTTTAAAATCCTCTAAGTTATACAAAAAAAAATATCGAGGACAGGGACGGTAAATTCCCTATATTTACTTTTTAATTTTAAAACTTATACAAATGTCTGAAGAAATGACTATTAAATTACTTGCAGAAAAAATTGCTACAGATTTTTATAAAACTGTAAAAGAGAAAACAGATGATCTGTTGCAGTTAGATGCAATACAATATACAAATCTAGGAATAGATAGTAAAAAATACGAAAAGGCTCAAGTAAAGTCAGACAGTAAGTTTATCTATAAACAACTAAAAACTATTGATAAGGATTTAGGAGAGCAGTTATTAACTGCTATGGATTAATATTACAGTAATAGTATAATAGTATTTAAATAGTTTATATTACAGTAATAGAATAATATTACAGTAATAGTAAAATATAAAATAAAATTTTAATCTAGCAACTTTATGCCTAGAAAACCATCTAGAAAAACAATTGTAAAAAAACTTGATACTATTTTTAGCAAATATGTCAGGTTAAAAGACGCAGATTTAAAAGGAAATTGTATTTGTATTACTTGTGATAGAAGTTATTATTGGAAAGAAATACAAGCAGGACATTTTATTTCTAGAAAACATTACTCTACTAGATGGGATGAAAGGAATGTAAAGCCTCAATGTTATTCCTGTAATGTTATGAGATACGGAGAGCAATACAAATACAGTAAATATTTAGGAACTAAATTAAGTGAAGATCTTCTAAGTCTTTCTTATAAAATAGTAAAGTTTTCAAATCCTGAATTAATTGAAATGACACTAACTTATAATAAACTTGTACAAGAACTAGAAATGTCTTACATTTAAAAATGTTTGTAATATAATGTTTGTTTCGTTTTGAAAGGGAGTAGCTGCTTAGTTGCTCCTTTTTTTTATTAAATATTTTTAATTAGTATTTTTTTTTATATCTTTAGTAAAAATAAATATTATGAGTTTAGCATTGATAGATTATTTAACAGACGAAGATCTAGAGAAAATTTCTTTAGATATGAACTTGCTTGACGGAACTAGAAAGGCAGCAAGTAATGAACTAGAACAACGAAAATTAAAAAACAATGACGTATAATGAGGATTTAATTAGATTATTAAAATCTGAAGTAGATATCTTGAGAAACAAGGTTGAGGAATTAGAAGCTAAATTACAAGCTAACAAAAACATAGAACACGAAATATTATGAATAAAACAGGAAAGATAGTAGCTTACCAACCAAATGGTCAAGCAGAAATAAAAGGAATTCAGTATAATAGATTCCTTGTAACATTTGCAGATGGACAGCAATGGAAATTTTTAGCAAAAGGAGAATTTAAAAAGAAGATTGGAGAAACAGTTGAATATAAGGTGTCCAATGAAGAGTATAAAAACGCATCATTTATTGCAGAGCCTAGATCAAATTTTAATAATAATGGTAGTAGACCTGCAAGTACAAATGACAGTATATTACTTCAAGTTTGCTACAAAGAAAATATGCAGGCTTTTGCAAAAGAAAATAAAGACTCAGTAATGAGTGAAACAGAAAAAGATTTTATAGCTTTAAAACAAATTTTAAACAACTTATAATGGAAAATAAATTAATAAACGGACTTTTTATAAAGAAAGGAAATGTAGATTGGAAGGTAGCAAGTATTGGTGTTAGAGTAGATGCTTTTGCTAAAGAGTTAATTAGATTAAAAGATCACGCAGCAGAGAAAAAAGGATTTATAAATATTGATATTTGTGTTAGTAAAAAAGGAGACAAACTTTATGCTATATTAGATGATTATAATCCAAATACAAAAAAAGATCAAGTAACGTCTAGTGATCACAGTCCTGATAGAGAAAGTGTAGACTTACCATTCTGACAGTTAATAGGAGGTTCTTAACCCCTTTTATTAATTAGATGAATAAACACCCTAAGGATAATATAAGTCTTTAGGGTTTTTTTTTATATTTCAACAAACAAAAACATTATGATAATAAACTTTAAAGATCATTTAACAAAAATTGAAGACGTTAGAAGCGGTAAAACAAAAGAAGGGCTTAGACTAGATATTCCTGAGATTGACGAGTTTTTTAGATTTAAAGCAGGAAACTTTAATGTTATTTTAGGGCACGCAAATGTTGGTAAGACAACTTTAATTTTATATTTGATGTTAATGTATTCTATTAAACACAATACAAGATGGTTGGTGTTTAGTAGCGAAAACGAACCTTACACTTTAATAAGAAAACTTATTGAATTTATGGAAGGAGAGGTAATTAATAAAATATCTAAAGAAGATTTTATAGAAAGAAGTAAGTTTGTAGATTTACATTTCAAATTTATAGATCCAACTGAACTTTATACTCACAGAGAAATCATAGATTTTTCTACTGAAGTTAAAAAAGCTTGGGACTTTCAAGGACTTTTAATTGATCCTTATAATTCAATGATAAAAGACAAAGAGTTGTCTAAAAATCATAATTCTCACGAATACGACTATGTTGCTTGTAGTGAAATGAGAGTTTTTTGCAAAAAAAATAATATATCTGTTTGGTTAAATACTCACGCAAGCACTGACTCTTTAAGAAAGAAACATTTTGATAGACACGAATACGCAGGTCATCCTATACCTCCTATGGCTAGTGATGTTGAAGGTGGTGGAAAATTTGTTAACAGAGCGGATGATTTTATAGTACTTCACAGGTATGTTCAACACCCATCAGAATGGATGAACTCAATGGTTCACGTGAGAAAAGTAAAAGACGTGGATACGGGTGGAAGACCTACTCCAATAGATGATCCAATTAAAATACGAAGTGTACGTAATAATGTAGGTTTTGAGATAAGTGGAAAAAATTTATTAGATTTACCAAAGAGAGTTCAAACAAATTTACCATTTTGATTAATTTTAACATAAATAATATTGCTGTAAACATTCAACCAATTCCTGTTTATGGTCTTTCTTTAGGTGTTCTTTATTATAATCCAAACTTAGAGCCTGATCAGGAAAATGTAAGTGAAGAGGAGTTTTACGAACAAATAACTTTTATGTTTATTTTTTTTGGTTTTCATATTACTTGGTTTAAATTATGAAATCAATTTTAGACTTATTAGCTGAAAAACACGAAGATTGGATTAATATCGTAGTCAGCTTTGGTTGTAATAGAGATACAGCAGAAGATCTTACTCAAGAAATGTACATTAAAATGCACAAACTAATTTCTAAAGGGACTAATATAATGTACAGCGACACAGAAATAAATTACTTTTATGTATTTAGAACTTTAAGAACAATGTTTATTGATTTAACTAGAAAACAAGGCAGAGTTAATTTAATGAGTATTGACACAGAAGAGTTTATCAATCATTATAAAAATAATTTAGCTAAAAATTCTCAATCTTATTTATCAGATGAAACAGATATAAATCAACTATACAAGGAAGTAAATAAAGTTTTGGATGATTTGCATTGGTATGATAAAAAAATATATCAATATATAGAAGGAGGAGAATCAATTAAAGGACTTTCAGATAAAACAAACATTAGTTATTATTCTATCTATAATACTTATAGGAAGGTAAAATCGGAATTAAAAAAAATAGTATCTAATACAATAAAATTAGAAAGATGAAATTAGGAGACTTAGTAGAAAAGATATTTAAAGTAACAGGTATAAAATGGCTACATAATAAGATTTGGTTTGACTTTCTAGGATATGAAAGTTGTGGTTGTAACGATAGGAGAAAATTTTTAAACGACTTAAAGATAAATAGAAATGGAAATAAAAATGACTAAAATACATTGGGATAAATGGGAAGAGTTTAGATCCAATAATAGTAATACTATGTCAGCAGATGAGCAGGAACTCTTAGCTAGGATTCATTCAATATATTTTAAACATTCTTATTACATTCCCTGCTCCTGTAGTCCAAAAACTTTTAACACTTGGATAGATCAATTAAATACTATCCACGATAAAGGACATTCTTGAAAATAGAAGAAGTTCATATATGGGAAAAGGCTTTAGTGACTTTACTTAATTTTGATAAGTGGGAGTTAGAATGGTGTGGAGGTGGATACGAACATTTTGATGCTAAAGGAAAAACTCCTAAAGGATTTGACTGTGTAGTAGAAATGAAGTTTAGAAATAAATACTACGAAGATAAAATGCTAGAAAAATATAAATACGACAAACTCTTTGAGATGAATAAAGATATAGTAAAATTATATTTTATTAGTGATCCTAAAGGAAGTTATATGTTTTGGCTCAATAAATTAAAAATGCCTGATCCTAAAGATATGTGGTGTCCTGATACTACTTTGTGGACTAAAAAGAAAATTCTTAAGCCTTGTTATTTAATTCCTGAAAATTTAGCGGCAACTATTGATTACCATATAAAGTAATTATTAAATATTTTTAGTAACTTTACATAATGGATGTAAGAAAATATAATACACAGCAAAAATTAGATGTTTTGGAAAATGTTGACTTATCCACTAATTTACTAATAGTTCAAGAAATAGTTAGTAAATGGCATAAAAGTAAACCTAATAATAAAGAGTTGACTTTATTAAAGGATGCGGTTATAAAAGTTTCTTTAATAGCAAACAAATTAATTTACGAAAAAGAACTTTATCATTTAGCTATTACAGAATACAGAGAGGACAAGATTAGAGCAATTAACAGAGCTAGGAGAAGCGAGTCTGAATTAAATAAATTAAGAGAACAGAAACAAACAAAAATTAAAAACTTATGAGCAATATAATATTAGAAACTTACAAAGGTTTAGTAAATAAATATCAACAAAGTAATAGACGAAATTCTGAAAGGATTGGAAAATCAATGGGTAAAATTAATTGTATACTTTTAACTTTAGAACACACTAGTGATTTAGATATTAAAAGTGATTTACTAAAAGATTTAAATTATGTTTATGAAAAATTAGACGAAATTGAATTATAAAAATAACATTATGAGCAAACAAGAAAGACACTTTTACGATGATTACTATAAGACTTTAGAAAAATGTACTAAGGCTGAACTTATTACTAAGCTAGAAGAAAGTGATAAAAGAGAAAGAAGAACACATTGGAAACTAGATTGTACTGGTGAGTATTCAATTACTATATATAAGAATAAAAAAGTAGTACAGGAATTAGAATTTACTTGGGATGATAATCCACACGGAGCACGATGGGATGAAATAGACGACTTAAGGCATTCACTTATGAACTCGTATCAGGATTATGACAGTTTAATAGAAAGTAAAGTAACTTTTAAAGATGACTGGGATGAAAGAAGATAGCACAATAAAATTATTAGATGGCTCAGTTTGGAGTAAAGAGGAACTAATACACAATATGGATAGTGATGAGTTTTACTATAAGCTATGTGGTAAGAATATGCTTAGTAGTAGTAGTGCTAAACTATTATTAGATTCATATAAGAAATACTATTACATAACAAAGTACGGACAATCAGAAACTCAGCCCCTTAGAGATGGGTGGTTATTTCATACTGCTATACTAGAGCCTCACGTTTTTGAATCCCAAAAATTTATAGAAGTTCAGAGTAAAAACACTAAAAAATTTAAAGAAGCAAAAGAGGAATTTGGAAAGGTGTTTACTATAAAAGAAAAAGAAGACGCAGAAAGATTAGCAGACGCCTTTCTAAAAAATAGTCAATTAGTTCAATATTTAAATAAGGCTCAATTTGAGATACCAATAGCAGGAGAGGTAATGGGAATGCCGTTTCGTGGAAAAGCAGATATAATAACAAGTAGTGGTGGAATCATAGATTTAAAAACAACAACACAAATATCTAAGTTTAAATACTCAGCACGAAATTTTTCTTACGATCTTCAATGTTATGTTTATTGTAATCTATTTAATGTTTCTTATAAAGATTTTATTTTTATAGCTATTGATAAGGAAAGTCTAGTTCCTAAAGTTTGTAAAGTGTCAGAGGAATTTTATTACGATGGTGAAAAGAAATGTGAAAGAGCAATACAAGAATACATTAATAATGTAGAAAAAGATTTAAACGAATATTTAAAACACGAAACTTTATGAAAAAAAATAGATACCAAAGTGAAAAGAAAATTATTAACTACAATTATATTAATTACATATCTAAACTTTTAGAAGAGATAACAGGGATAGATCCTTTTGAACACACAAGAAAATTAGAGACTATTGAAATAAGATCTTTACTTGTTTATATTATGAGAGAAGTAGAAGGAATGACTTATGAACGAATAAGAGACTACTTTAAAAGTAAAGGGAAGAGTTTTGATCACGCTACAGCCCTACACTCTTATAGAAATTACCCAATGTACTGTAGATACAATAAAAAACTAGATGGATATTTTGATACATTAATTAGTGCAAGTACAGTTGGAATAGCAAAAAAAATAAAGGCTAAAAAAATAATAGATAATTGTGATCCAAGTGTAGCAGAGATTTTTACTTATATGATCGAAAAAGATTTACAGGTTAGTTAATGGGGAATCAATTGTCTTTTTTTAAATATGAAAACAATTTATTAAGTAAATTTGAACCTGCTTGTGTTTGGGACTGTAAAGATTACACCACAATATATTTACACGGATATGAAGTTAACAGAAGAGGACAAGCTAGGATAATAAAATCAGGGAAGTTTTTAAAATTTAGTACAAATAAGAGTCGTTTTTATTACTCTGTAACATTTACAGTTAATGGAAAAAAAATTTACTCTTATCTTCACAGGGTTATTGCTTGTACTTTTATAAAATGTTATAACAGGGAAAAATACTGTACAATTAATCATATAGACGAAGACAAAACAAATAACCATTATACAAACTTAGAGTGGACAAGCAGTAGCGGAAATATGTTAGAATGGGCAGCAAACAGAGATAAGAACCAATTAAAATTATTATGAAAATAGATATTTCAAAAATAAAAACTAACACAGAAAATCCTCGTGTTATAAAAGATTATAAATTTAAAAAACTAGTAAATTCTATTAAGGAGTTCCCTGAGATGCTAGAAAAAAGACCTATTGTAGTGGATGATCAAATGATAGTGTTGGGAGGTAATATGAGATTAAAAGCTTGTTTAGAAGCAGGATTAACAAAAATAGACGTTATAATAGCAGAAGGATGGACTGAAAAGCAAAAAAAAGAGTTCATTATAAAAGACAATGTAGGTTTTGGTGAATGGGATTGGGATGGAATAGCTAACGGATGGAGTGAACTTCCTTTAAATGATTGGGGATTAGATGTTTGGAATCCTGAAGAAGATGTAGATTTAGAAGATTTTTTTGAAGAAGGAGATTTAGAGAGAAAAAATAGTAAACATAAAATTATTTTAGAATACACAGAAGAGGATTACAATACATTAACAGAAATATTAGATAAAGAAAAAGTGGGAAAAGAGAAAATTATTTACGATCTTATAGTAAACAAACAATTATGAGAACAGTAATATTAGATTTTGACATTGAGGGATTTCATCACTTCCCTAATGCACCAAGTGTAGTTTCTTTTTTAGAACACGATCACAGACACATATTTCAAATTAGAGCAGGTTTAAAAGTAGATGACTTAAATAGAGAAAAAGAAATCTTTATAATGCAGGATCATCTCAAAGACTATTTGTTGGAGTCTTATGGGAGTCCTTGTCAGTTTGAAGCTATGAGTTGTGAAATGATAGCACAAGACTTATTAGAATTTTTAAAAGAAGACGGAGGAGTTTGGGTTGAAGTCTTTGAAGATTCTAGAGGAGGAGCGAGAGTTGATATATGATAATAAAAAACCAAGAGAACATTAAAGTTCATTTTGCAGGAACTGAGCAAATGAATCACGCAATAAGTTCAATGGCAGCAGGAGTTAATTATGGACTTGGAACTGCTTTTCCTTTTGTATATAAAATGTTTAAAAATGGAAAGGTCGATGACAGGAAAATAATAAAACAAATATCCTCAAAATACAACCATTACATTTTAGATAGTGGACTTTTTACTTTAATGTTTGGTTCTCTTAAAGGAAAGAAAGATGAATCATACTTGGATAAATGGTACGAGTGCTTAACTGATTATGTATTACACGAACAATATAATGGAACGATGGTTGAGGTAGATTGTCAAAAAGTATTAGGAGTTGAGAAAGCTTGGGAGTATCGTATAAAGATGAAAGAAAAACTTACAAATAGAATTATTAATGTATTTCATTTTGAAGATAAGGAAAAAGGATTAGATAGATTGATTGAGTTTTCTGATTACATCGCTCTAAGTGTTCCTGAATTAAGATTTATTAAAAAGAAAGAATACCTTTACAGATTAGCAAATTATATAAAAAACAAAAAGCCTGACATTGACATACATTTATTAGGATTTACAGAAAAAAAGAAATTAGATAAATTTAAGTTTTGTTCCTCTTCAGATTCTACAAGTTGGTTGGCTCCTGTTAAGTATGGAAAGATAGAAACACTAGCAGGAATAAATCACGTTAGAAATTTAAAAGAAAATATTTGGAGTAGTAGATTTGAGAAGTGGGAGGCAATTAAAAATAAAAAATTTCCATTACATAAAACTCCTCATAATAAAAAATACTTTGGAACTGAAACTTTTGCTGCTGAACAGTTTAAAAAAATATACGAAGGTTACGCAGGAAAACAAAATTAAAAAAGTTATGATTAAGATTAGAAAAAAATATTACTACTACGCAGGACATAGAAATAAAAACGCAGGAGAGAAGTGTGGAAGATTACACGGACACACTTACGATGTAGTTTGTGAGTTTAAGTTTACAGAAATGACTGATGGAGTTACGATGTTGTTTTCTGACATAGATAAAATTGCCGAGCCTATAATAAAAAAGTATGATCATCACTTTATACTATTTGAGGAAGATCCACTAGTAGATGTTTTTAGAATGGCTAATGAACCTTTTATATCTGTACCATTTGAAACAAGTGCAGAAAATATGGCAATTTGGATTTTTAATAGAATAAGAAACGAAGGAAAACTACCTATAACAAGAATTGAATTAGCAGAAACAAAGTCAAGTACAATAATATATGAAGAAGATAGCAATTAGTGAAGTCTTTTATTCTATTCAAGGAGAAGGAAAGACTGTTGGAATTCCTAGTGTATTTGTTAGATTAGGAGGATGTAATTTAATGTGTGGTGGAATGGGGACTCAATTTGATGGAGAACTACACAACGATGCTGAGTGGAGATGTGATACAGTAGAGGTTTGGATGAAAGCACAAAGCAAAGAAGTAAAAGAAGTTTTACCTAAAGATTGTATTGAAGCTATAAAAAATGGCGCACATATAATTCTAACAGGAGGAGAGCCAATGATGCAGCAAACTCAATTGGAAGAGTTTATTAAATATGTTAAGTTTGATCTTAATGTAGATGCTTTTTTTGAAGTAGAAACAAATGGAACTATCTTACCAAGTGAATATCTTTTAAAAAATATTAATTTATTTAATTGCAGTCCTAAACTCACAAATAGTGGAAACGATAAAAGCATTACTTACAAACCTGAAGTAGTAAAAGAACTAAATAAGCAGGAGACTATTTTTAAATTTGTAGTTAGTTCAGAAAAAGACTGGAAAGAAATACAAGATGATTATCTTTTTTTAGTTGATAAGAAAAAAGTTTATCTGATGCCTGCAGGAGAAAATCAGGATCTATTAAATAATAATAAAGAAGAAGTTGTTAACTTAGCAATTAGTAATCATTTAAATTTTACAACTAGACTACATATAGACATTTGGAATAAAAAAACAGGAGTATGATTGAAACATTAAAACACTTAACAGGAGTTTGTGGAGAGCCACATATTAATTTAACTACATTAATTATTTTTCTTATTATAATAAATTTGTCAATATGGAAAAAACTAATATAAATTGGAAAGAGATTTTTAATAGAGCTGAGTTTCTTAAGTCTAAATTTGACGAGGGAACAAAGTTTTATGGAGTTCCAAGAGCAGGTCAGATTGTAGCAGGTATATTAGGAAACGCAGTAGATAAAATAGAAGATGCTGACGTTATAGTAGACGACTTGATTGATAGCGGTGCGACACTAGAACAATATAAAAAACATAATAAACCATTTGCTGTACTAATAGATAAAAGAGAAGAGTACAAACAGGAGTGGATTGTCTTTCCTTGGGAGAATCATAACGGAAACATAGAAGATAATGTAACAAGATTATTACAATACTTTGGAGAAGATGTAGAGAGAGAAGGATTAAAGGAAACACCTAAAAGATATGTTAAGTTTTTTAAACAATTTTTAACCGTACCTGAATGGAATTTTACAACATTTAGCAGTGAGGGTTACGATGAAATGATAGTTCAAACTAATATCCCTTTCTATTCTCTTTGTGAGCATCACATTGCTCCTTTCTTTGGCTACGGACACATTGCTTATATTCCAAATAAAAAAATTGTTGGACTAAGTAAATTAGCTAGGACATTAGATCTATTTGCACATAGATTACAAAACCAAGAAAGAATAACTACACAAGTAGCTGACTTCTTACAAGAGAAATTAGACGCTAGAGGTATTGCTGTTTCATTATCTGCTAAACATATGTGTATGGAAATGAGAGGAGTTAAGAAACACGACACTTGGACAACTACAACTAAGCTAATAGGAATGTTTAAAAAGAACGATGAGGCTCGTTTAGAGTTTTTTAATTCAATAAAGAAATAATGGACAAAACGGACACTATAAAAAAGGCTACACTAGAAGCTTTAGAGAAATCATTAGGAGTAGTTACAACTGCTGTAAAGCAAGTTGGAATAGCTAGGAGTACTTTTTATGAATGGATGAAAGACAATAAGTTTAAAGAGAGTGTAGAAGATATACAAAACATTGCTTTAGATTTTGCTGAGAGTCAATTACATAAGCAGATTAAAGACGGAAACACATCTGCTACTATTTTTTATTTAAAAAAAAAAGGTAAAAAAAGAGGCTATGTTGAGAGACAAGAAATAACAGGAGCAGAAGGATTACCTAATGACATTAAAATTAATATAATAAAAAGTGGAGAAGCAATCCACGATTAATACTAATATTGTCTGTGAGCATCTTTTAGAAACAGATAAAAAAATAATAGTTGAGCAAGGAGGAACTCGATCAGGAAAAACTTACAATATCCTCATTTGGCTAATATTTTATTACTGCCCTGATAATAAAAACAAAACAATAACAATATGTAGAAAGACTTTTCCATCTTTAAGAGCATCTGTAATGAGAGATTTTATAGACATTCTTAGGGGTTATGGAATGTACAGAGAGGAGTCACATAACAAATCATCTAGTGAATATATTTTATATGGAAACTTAATAGAGTTTATTTCTTTAGATCAGCCACAGAAAGTAAGAGGTAGAAAGAGGGACTTATTATTTATCAACGAAGCAAATGAATTGTATTGGGAAGATTGGCAACAATTATTATTTAGAACAAAAGAAAGAGTAATATTAGATTACAATCCTTCAGACGAGTATCATTGGATTTACGATAAAGTGATCCCTAGAGATGACTGTGCATTCTTTAAAACAACTTACTTAGACAATCCTTTTTTAGGAGAAAGCATTAAGCAGGAGATTGAAAGACTAAAAGAAACAGACGAACAGTATTGGCAAATATATGGACTAGGGATAAAAGGAATAACAAAGTCAACTATCTTTAGGTATTTAGAAGTAACTGAGATTCCTGAACAAGCTAAGTTCTTGAGTTATGGAATGGATTTTGGGTACACAAATGACCCAACAACGTTAATTGGAATTTGGATAGATGATCACAACTTATACGCTAAAGAATATCTATACAGAACATTAATGACTACAACTGACATAAACAACTTTTTAAGAGAGATGGATATCAATAGAGAATTAATTTGGGCTGACTCAGCAGAGGTTCGCTTAATAGATGAACTTAGAAGGATGGGATGGAATATTAGACCTAGTATAAAAGGAAGAGATAGTATTAATGCAGGAATAGATCTTCTAAAAAGATATAAGATACATTTAACTAAAGATTCTAATAATGCAATACAAGAGTTTAGAAATTATAAGTGGCAAGAAGATAGAAGTGGAAAGATGATCAATAAACCAATAGATAATAACAACCACTTAGTAGATGCTTTACGCTACGGAACATACAGCATTCTATCTAAACCTAACTTTGGTAAGTACGCAATAAATTAGATTACTGTTGTAGATATTAAAAATTGTTAGTATCTTTATAATGTAATTAAATGATAAGGGTAAGACATTAAGCACCGAACCTGATAATTACAAAAGCTGAAAAATGACTACAGCTACTCAATGACAAATCAAAAGGTCTTTAATTTAAATAAATCAAAATGAAACATTACAAGGATAGAACAACCTCAACTAGATTAATGTCAAACCCTGACGGAACATCTTATAAATTAATTATTAAGTATGGAGATAACATTAGGGAAAAGATCTTTGAGGGGAATGATGCTTATCAAAGAGCAACTTTATTCCAAAATGGTATTGTAGATCTAATGAAAGAAATATCATAAAAAAGTACTTAAACAATAACACTAGGAGATACGCTGAATTAAAGAACCAACCGACAGTAAAGGTGTAAGAGGGGTCAGCCATAATACAAACATCCTAGTGTTTTTTATTAACCAATAATTAAATTATGAAAGAAACACAAATATTAAAAGAACTATTTACAGTTAAAAACATATTGCTAGGTATATTATTTAATGTATTAGCTTTTGGCTCTATGTACTTATTCTTAGATTTATTTTTATATTTAAGATATAATTTACAAATAATTTAAAAACATACAGATGAAACATAACGGATGGACAAACTACGAAACTTGGAGAATTAACCTAGAGATCTTTGATGATATTGACACAGACTATTGGGAGAACTTACTAGAAGACAATCCTACAGCCTATGAATTAGGAGAACATTTTAAAGATTATGTAGAAGAGTTATTAGAAACAGAAAATGAATTAGCAGAGAGTTACGCTCTAGCTTTTATTAACGATGTTAATTGGTCAGAAATAGCAAGTCACACAATAGATACTTACAACGAAAACTATTGTTGTGATAATTGTAATGACAGAATAGATAAAAAGTATATGCAAAGTTTTTGCTCCGAAAAATGTGAGAAAGAATACGAGTTGTTGGCCTCTCATCCAAAAGGCTAAATAGTTTGGTTTATTTTGATTAGTTTAGGGCAGTCTTTTTAGGCTGCTCTTTTTTTATAAACCTTTTTTAAAAAACGTTATATAACTATGAAACTTAAAATAAACATTCCTGACACTTTAAATGATATTACTTTAGCACAGTACGTAGAATTTGATAAAATTAACATTAAAGGAAATCAAGACACAGTTTTTTTAATGCAAAAAACAGTTGAAATATTTTGTAGAGTCAACTTAGATCTTACACTACAAATTAAATATAAAGACTTATTAGATATTACTCAACACATTTATTCTCTTTTAGATTCTCAGCCTGAACTTACAACTCTCTTTAAAATAGATGATATTGAATACGGATTTATTCCTAAACTTGATGATATTACTTTAGGAGAGTACATCGACTTAGATAACTATTTAGGTAATTGGGAAGATATGGACAAGGCTATGAGTGTTCTATTTAGACCTGTAACATATCGAAAAGAAGAAAGATATTTAATTGAGGAGTACGATGGTAGTAAGTATGCAGGCGTTATGCAGTACGCACCTTTAGGAGTTGTAATAGGAGCAATGCTTTTTTTTTGGAATTTAAAGAACGAACTACTAGATCATTCCCTGAACTTTTTACAGAAGGAGATGGGCGAGAACTTAACTACGGAGCAGTTGAAAACTTTGGAAGTCGATGGGGTTGGTATCAATCAGTCTTTGCGCTCGCTGCAGGAAATATTGAAAGATTTGAAAATATCACAAAACTCAATGCAATCAAATGTTTAACAATGTTAACTTTTATGAAAGAAAAAGTAGAGTTAGAAACAGATCAAATTAAAAAAATAAAGAAATGAAGAAGTTAAAAAAAGAAAAAAAAGAGTCTAAGTTTTGCACAGAAGAAACAAAAAACTGTTCTATGCAAAAACAACTAGCAGAAATATTTCCTTATCACTTGCCTAATTGTTTAACAGAATCTGAGTTTGATTCAATTAATAACAAATCAACTCCTGAAGAAGAACTAGGTTTTATTTATGCTAGAGTATTTAATTCAGATTCAAGTTATAGTGAGAAACGATACAATCAATTAAAAAGAATAGCAAAAGAATACAAATGAGTCAACAAGGAACTAGAGCATTTTATCAAATAACAGAAACATTAAAAACACAACTTTTAGAAGATGTTAATGTTAATACAGTTACTTTTGGGAATATAACAGATATTGATTTAAGTAAGCAAACTATGTTTCCTTTATCTCATATAATAGTAAATAATGTTTCTTTTTTAGATAACTCTGTAAATTTTAATATTTCTATTTTATCAATGGACATAGTTGATCAAAGCAAGGATGTTGTTTCAGATATTTTTAGAGGAAACAATAATGAACACGACATATTAAACTCTCAACTAGAAGTCCAAAATAGATTAGCTTTAGAATTAAAGAGAGGAGATCTTTTTACTAGTCAGTATCAACTTCAAGGAAACCCTTCCTGTGAGCCTTTTACAGATAGGTTTGAACATCAAGTAGCAGGATGGGCAATTACTTTTGACTTAATAACCTTTAACGATGTATCAATATGCGATTAGAAGAGGTAAGAGAGATCTTAAAGAAATTTGCAAGTAAAGTTATAGTTGAAGCTAAAAGTAATCTTAAAAAGGCTGATATTGATACTTCAAGCAGTTTAAGTAATTCTCTTACGTTTGATTTTCCTGAAGATGAAAAGTCTTTTATTTTACAATTTTTAGGAAACCATTATGGAAAATTTGTAGACAAAGGAGTTAAAGGAGCTATAAATCCACGTAGTGGAGATGAAGCAGCTAAACAGCCTTATGATCAAAAAAAAGTTTATGCTTTTACAAATAAAATGCCTCCTCCAAGCAAGCTAGATAAATGGATAGTTAGAAAAGGATTAGCACCAAGACAAAACGGAAGATTTACAGGGAGAAAGATAGACACGGTTGGTTTTAAAAAATCAATTCAATTTTTAGTAGCTAGAAGTATTTATAGTAAAGGAATAAAAGCAAGTTTGTTTTTTACAAAACCTTTTGAGAAACATTTAAAAACATTAGAGAAAGAATTATTTAAAGAATTTGATATATCAATAGATAAAGTATTTAAAAAATGAGTACAAAGATTAATGTTAGAAGTCCGTTTTATTTAAATATATCCGAACCTACAGCACCTGCGCCTTCGTTCGATTGTACTGTTGCAAACCTACAAGGTTTTTCAATAGATAATCAAGGTATAATTACAAACCCAACGGCAGCAGTAGGGAGTGTATTTTCTGCTACAAGTACGGATGGGGATTTTGCAAATAACAAGTTTGCGGTTGAAACAAGTGATACTTCAAGAACAGTACTTTATACAATAACAATACCAGCAGGATTTTCTAACTCAGCAGACTTATATTTTGTTTGCTCTCAAACATTTTTACAGCCAGGAACTTCAGGAACAGGTGGTTGTTCAGGTGGTCCTGCTCTCTCTGGTACTATCCCTGCTCAAACTCTAAATATTGGCGGAGCAAGTGTTGATGTAGATTTAAGTGGATTTTTTACAGGAGAAACAACCTATAGTATAAATAAATTAGACCCTTTTTTAATAAATACTACTTTAATTGGTAGTGTTGTTACATTATCTGCTAACCAAATAGCAGGCACTCATATACTTCACGCTGAGGCTTTTGATAATAGCTACCCTACAACTTGTGCAGCGGTTCAAGCTATTAGTGTTACAGTAAATGCAAGTGGGCAAACTTGGAGTTGTACCTCTCCAATAGACCCTGCTTTACAAGGGGGTTCTATAGCGCAAGACGGAACGATAACAAACCCTCAATCAAACGCAATCATTGCAGGTATAAGTTTATCAGATGGTGGTGCTTTAATAACAAGCGTTTCTGCTAATACAAATGCAGCAGCGCAAGATGTAACCTTGTTTTTTAAAATGACAGTACCTGCAGGTTATGACAATGCAGGTGCAACTATTTTTTGTCAAAAAGTTTTATCACAAGCAGGTACAACACTCCCTACTTTTACTTGCGCTATTGCATCAATAACAGGACAACAAATAAGTATTAACGGAGCAGTAAATTTAGGTACAGCAAAAGAAGGAACGGTAATGTCATATACTCAACCAAGCACTCCTTTTGGAACAGTTAGCGTAATAACATCAAGAACTATCGTATTTCAAGTTTTAATACCTAGTGGATATAATGGTGCAAATGGAACAGCTACAATAGACTGCTCAAGAACTATATTCCAACCTCCTACAACTTCTATTTGTGGAAGTTTACAATTGCTAAGA